>Ga0315274_10000459_pt1 | contig 63955 bp, 52 predicted proteins | sample YL17G02_20_MG_FD_203700 | JGI IMG/M metagenome (GOLD analysis project Ga0315274, IMG submission 203700) | Sediment microbial communities from Yellowstone Lake, YNP, Wyoming, USA - YL17G02_20 | ecosystem: Environmental > Aquatic > Freshwater > Lake > Sediment | place: USA: Wyoming | collected...
CCCGCTCGCGGTGTCAAGGCTGGACATGAGGGACAACTTCACCAAGCACAACGCGACGGGTGACAACGCGTCGGTGGGATACTCGTTCATGGGCGTGTCGAACGACATGTTCACCCCGGTCACCCACCGGTTCCCGAACCTCACCTACGGGGACACCCAGTGGATGAAGAGCGACCCCAAGATGACGGTCTATCACGACAGGGTCACCGAGGAGAACAACCAGAATCCCTGGGCAACTGGAGGCCTGGGAGCCGTAAACCTGGTGCAGATAACCGCGATCTGCGCGATCATAGCAGTCGGGGCGATAGGGGCCGTCCTCTTCTTGAAAAGGAGAAGGAAGAAGGCGCCGGAAGAGGCCGGGAAGAAGCCGAAAAAGACTTGACGCGATGGATGGCTAGAGGCCTATCAGTATGCTCCCACTTTTACATGAGCATTGTTTCATTTTCGTACATGTAGAGGTCAACCTTATGCCTGCAATCCTGTTTTGCTGACAAGTGGATCGCATTCTTGTGTTCATAGACGAGAGTGGCACCCCTTGTCCGACGGAAAGAGCGTTCGTCGCGGCCGCCGTCTGGTGCCTTCCATCAGGAGAAGGGGGATGCCAACAGACCCTCAGATATTCTATTGATAGGATGAGAGAGCTCATTAAGGATCGCACTGGCAAACATCCACATGAATTGAGATTCTCGGCAGGTCTTGCGCGATATGCGGATGATCTCACGTCATTGCTTATGACCGATGCGACATTGAAAGATCGATCGATAATCCGCAGAGACGGTTTCCCTCTGGACAATCCGCTCAGGTTTTCAACCTCATCAACAATCTGTACGGCTGAAATCATCAGGAACTCAGGCAGAATCGGTCCAGTATTCGGGAACGAATTGAGAGCAAGGACAATACCGGATATCATGCATTCTGCGATGATGTATCGTGGGCGTGTTGATCTCAGGCTCGACATTGTTTTCGATGAGAACATCTGGCGCACGGTTGAGAAAGCCTACGGCTGCAATCTAAAGAATCTGATACCAAACGAAAGGATTTCGGTATCGGTAGAATATCGAAAGAGTTCAAGCGTGCCAGGACTTCAACTGGCGGATCTTGTCGCTGGAATCACGAGAAATCACCTTCTGAATGGGGAGAACTCGCGGTCCTTCCGTATGATCCAAGATGCAAGAGTATTCCACTTTTCAGAGAGGGATTGAGCATAAAACGACTTATTGACTCGTTTTGAGAATATGTTGAGAGACCAATGGATCGGTCTCGGAGCCCTTCACAGAGGGGTCATTGTCCGATCCGCCGTCTCATTCCATTCATTTATTCGGATGATAATAAACTTATCGTGCAGAATCAGCTTCTCAACCGCACAGTGCTCCCATTTTTATGAGAGCATCGAATAGAGAGATTTTTCTATTTAGTTACCCTTACAAATTACAATTAATGAAAAAGTATTTACATATGTAAGGGTAACACTTATCCATGGTTTCGATAAAGAAAAGGACAATCAAAGGCCATGACTACTACTATTTCCAGCATACAATCAGAACCCCTGAGGGGCTTCAGACGAGAGAGAAGTATCTAGGGCGCAGATTGCCTCTGGACCTTGAGGGATCGAAGCGGGAATTTCTTGTCGGGATCTACAAGGAGCGCTGGTATCCCCTTTTTGACGAGATAAGGAAAAATTACGCCAAGGAGCAGCTCAGGATGCCGCGGAGCGCTGCGCGGAAAGAGCGGCAATCGTTTGCGGTCAGGTTCACCTATGATTCGAATCGCATCGAAGGATCGACCCTGACCCTTCGGGAGACAGCGAACCTGCTTGAAAGCGGGATCAGTCCGATGGCCAAGCCGATAGGGGACATCAAGGAAGCTGAAGCGCACGCACGGGTGTTCGAGAAGGTCATGGAGTATGACAAGGACATCTCACTTCAAATCATTCTTTTCTGGCACAAGGGGCTGTTCGAGGAGACAAAACCGGACATCGCGGGAAGAATCCGGGAACACCAGGTCGCCATTTCTGGGAGCAGGTTCGTCCCTCCCCTGCCCTCCGAGGTCCAGCCATTGCTCAGGGAATTCTTCAGATGGTACAACCGGAATGAGAAAACGCTCCATCCAATCGAGCTTGCGGCGGCCGTCCATCTCAAATTCGTGACAATACACCCCTTCTCGGATGGGAACGGGAGGATCAGCCGCCTGCTCATGAACTTCGTGCTCGAACGGAATGGATACCCCCCCATGAACATACCTTACGGAAACAGAATGAGATACTACAACGCACTTGAGCGATCGCAGGTAAAGAACGCCGACAGCACATTCATCCAGTGGTTCTTCAGGCGATACCTCAAGGAGCAATCGAAGTATATCGAAGATAATCAAAAGGGATAAAAGACGACGACTGAATTGACAAATCCTCCCATTCTTTCAGGGGCAACACTTCTTATCAAAATGTTCATTTTGGCGTCAAGTGAAAAATGCAATCAGTTAAAAAGGGGTGTCAATTACCACTTGACACCTTCAAATACTCCTAAACTCGGCTCTGAGTTCTTCCAATGGACTCGGTGTGACGCTTTCAGCCGAATGAGAACGTATTCCCACCATTTCCGAAGTATTATCTTCAATTGGATTTTTGTAGCTGATCGGCTACCTTCAGACTACTGATTCTGTGCATATGGTATTTCTACCCCAAGGAATGTAATGAAACCTGCATTCGTGAGAACAATGGCCACGATATCATTCCTCAGACCGATGATAATAAAAGACGACAAGGCAGCGGCAGCACTGATAAAAGCGGCTAATCGCACTCACAAGCCTATTAGGAAAATTGACATCTCCAGGGAGCTCGAGAGTGGTCTTGCATCCCTGAAAAAGAGATATTCTCATTAACGAGCACTTGAGACCTGACGTCGATGAGCCTTCAATTCTGATGATACTTGCTCCCATCTATTTGGAAACATCCACGATTCTATCACGTATGCAATTTGAATCGGAAAATCCATATTCCAGAGCAGATAATCACCCGTCGAGGCTGAAGCTTTGCGCTGCCCGAGCTGCGGCATACAGAACATCGACTTAGCGGTCTATTGCTCCAATTGCGGGAGACCTTTAGCGAGCGCCCAACAGCCCTACCAGCCGCAGTATGGCCAGTCCAACAACTCTCCGCCACCACCGCCAGACATGGAACAGTCTCCGCAGATGACCGGGCCGGTCCCGCCAGCCTATGCACCGGGAAATGCAACTTCACAAGCGGTGGACAAGAAGATCTGCCCCGAGTGCAACAAGAGGCTCAACAGCGCATGGATCCCAGCGAAAATCTGCACTTTCTGCGGGACGACTTTTCATTCGAAGTGCTTCTCGACGGGCAGCTTGTCTATCTCGACCAAATCAGCGATCGCACTGTATCCAAACAAGCGGAAGGACATCGTCAATATCGAGCGATCGCACAAGTATGCACAAACATGGAACCCGAGCCGTGTCAAATCCATGCCGGATGATGAAGTGATAAAGGGCACTACCCAGGAGTTCTGCAAATTCTGCGTCCCCATAGTCAGAGAAATGGCACCAAAGGTCGGAAGCGACCTCGAGAAGGCCGGCCGGTATGCAGATGCGGGAGACTTGTTCGAGGAGTTCGGCATGTTCGAAGCCGCGGGAGCGGCGCGGAAGAAAGTGAAGGCGCAGGTCGTGACCAACATAACACTCGACATCAACCAGCTACTCGATAAGCTGAAAAGCGGGGGCCTGGTCACCGTCTACAAGTGCCCGAATTGCGGGGCTTCCATCAAGATAAGCGGGGAGACCTCGACCACCCAGCTGTCCAAGTGCGAATTCTGCGGAACCGTGCTCAGGACGGACGACCTGCTGAAATTCATCCAGGATATCCTCGGATAGGGCAGGAACAGGGTCGTTAGAGGGGTTTTAGCTCCTGCTGATCACCGGGTTCGAACCTATTAGGTTCACGATTCGAGTTCCCACCATAGCTTGAACATTCAATCATATTCGTACAAGTAGGGGTCAATCTTATGTCGGCAATCCTATTCTTCTGACAAGTGGCTCGTATCTTCGTATTTATCGACGAGAGCGGTCAAGTGAATCCCGCTTATCCCATTTTCTCAGCCGCCGCAACATGGTCGCTCCGAAGGATTACATCACTGAAAGAATGGCACTAAGGCCGACCTGGAAAGTTCTAATCAGATACCTCAGAGACCAACTTGGCCACCGAATAAACGAAATCAAGTATTCACATAATGCGAAAATGCATGCTGATGCTTTGATCGAGATGATTGAGGGGCTGGTCGCTTCGGATCTATCTATCCAGACAAAGCATCCCCCATGGGATGGTCTTCCGTTAAATTTCACCTCCTGTAGGGCCCATCTGGAATCAGAAGCCAGGTCTTATGGACTTGATTACGATAAATCATTTGAAGACCCAGATTTTGCGGAAGGGGTTCGGGCTAGGTTCGTCGGAGGTTTGCTACATCCTCTGCTCGTATATCGCGGATCGCAAAGATTGAGTGTTGCTCTGATATTCGATGGCTGCGTCTGGAAAGCCTGCATCAAGAAACGCTTCGGCGAAGGGCTGGAATTGCTGATCAAGAATAGGCTGATAGAAATAGAGACCAGGTTTGAGGACAGCAAGGAATACCCAGGTCTTCAGATCTCCGATCTCGTGGCTGGAACGATTCGAGGATTTTCGATGCATCAGGAGAATGAGAGAGCGTATAAGATAATCTGCAATCATTCCTTGAGTCACATCGCTGGAATCAAGTAACGGTTCTTGGAAAAATAATAAGGAGACGGGCAGAGTCTCGGAGCCCTTCCTAGAGGGGTCATCGTCTCCACCGCCATCTCAATCTATTCATGATATTGCTGTCTTATTAATCTTGCCCATGGAATCAGGGTCGCGCCCTCGATGCCTAAGCCAATATATGCTCCCTTAACCGCCGGAGCAGGACTCCTCAGGAATCAGAAAAAACCTTATCCTAGCTTGTCTTCAGCCGTCCGAGGCATTATCATGTCAAAGAATGACATTGGGATAACTGAGTCGAGAGGATGTAAGAAACCGAAGCTTCTGAGAATCATAATGGCGTCATCGATCGTCGCCATCCTCTTCGCCTCATCCCTGTCGCTTCTATCGATTCCATCATCTGAGAATCAACCCGCCCCTGCTAGGATCTCATATACCTCGCATGGTGTAATTTACATCAGCGGCAACGCCCAGTTCACAGCCCCGAACGGGGTAACCGGAGGAACAGGGATTGTTTCCGATCCCTATGTCATCAGCGGATGGGACATAGACGCGACGCTCGCAACCGGGATCTTCATACAGGCCACCACCGCTTATTTCGTCATCAGGGACTGCTACATCCATACCGGCGGAGCGATGAATTCCGGTATTTGCATTTTCAATTGCGTGAATGGCGTTTTGGACAACAACACCTGCCCGAACAGCTTCTATGGCATCGAGGTCCTGTATTCGCCCGATCACATCACCGTGATCAACAACGCGTGCTCGAACAATTTGGCTGGAATCTATCTCTATTATACGAACAACACGTCCATAATCAACAACACCTGCAGCTCGAATTTTAATGGTGGCATATTTCTCGATTCCTCGACCAGCAACTTCCTGAGCAACAACACCTGCTCGAACAATCAAGTCGGCATACAACTCTCCTCGTCGACAAACAACACACTGAGCGGCAACTTCTGCACTGGCAGCGAGGACGGCATAGAACTCATATCATCGAGCGGCAACGTCGTGGACGACAACGCATGCACCTCGAGCAGTGATTATGGCATATTCGTGTACTCATCGAGCAACAGCAACATCATCAGCAACAACACATTCAAGACCGGTTGGGTGGGCATTTTCGTGCAATCGGCGAACAACAATATAATCAGAGACAACAACTGCACGGGCAACAATCAGGATGGCATATCTCTGTACTTATGGAACAACGGCAACGTCCTCGTCAACAACACCTGCAGCTCGAACCCCCTGCGCGGCATATATCTCGATTCGTCGAGCAACAACACGATCAGCGACAACACCTGCAATTTGAACGGTGATTACGGCATTTATCTCTATTCGGCAGGCAACAACACGATAAGCGACAACACATGCAATTTGAACGTTAATTATGGCATATACATCAGGTCATCATTCAACAGCACTTTGAGCAACAACTCTTGTCACTCTAATACTTTGTATGGCATAGCTCTCATGGCATCGAACAACAGCACCCTGTCCGGCAACAACTGCAGCTTGAACGATGACGGAATAGATATCTGGGACTCGAGCGGCTGCACTTTGAGCGACAACTACTGCGAATCGACCATGTATGGCATTTACCTCAGCACATCGAGCAACAACACGGTCAGCAACAACGACTGCAGCTCGGTCTCTTGGTATGGAATATACCTAACCTCATCAAGCAACGACAACATGATCAGAGACAACAACTGCTCGTACAACGACGAGGGCATATATCTCGAATCATCCAACGGCAACACTCTGGTCAACAACACATGCAGCTCGAACAATTATTACGGCATACACCTCGAATCATCGAGCAACGACAACATGATCCGAGACAACAACTGCTCGGACAACGATGAGGGCATGTATCTCGAATCATCTAGCTACAATACACTTGAGGACAACATTTGCAACTCGCAGTATGTAGGCATCAATCTCGAATCATCGAGCAACTACAACATGTTGATCAACAACTCTTGCCTCTCCTTAAGAAATGGCAGTGACGGCATAGATCTCTACTCCTCGAGCTACAACACGCTGATCAACAACAACTGCTCTGGCGGTTGGAAATTCATATATATCGGTTGGAATGGTATATATCTCGGGTCAGTTAGCGACAACAACACGCTGATCAACAACGACTGCTCGAACGGGTACTATGGCATATACCTCGATGGATCGAGCAACAACACGGTGACCAACAACATCTGCAGCTCGAACGATGGTAATGGCATAACAGCCCGGCGCTATGGGAGCGGCTTGAACAAGGATAACAAGGATAACGAGATCTCCCGGAATATCATCTGCAACAATGTCGGATATGGTGTGAAGATCGAGTCCGCCTCCAACAACCATGTCTGGAACAACACCCTCATCGGGAACAACGGCACCGGGAGCGTCTACAATTCCAGCCGCCACCAGGCCTTCGACGATGGCACGAACAACAGTTGGAACAGCACAAACGGATACGGCAACTATTGGGGAGATTGGTTGGCGCCTGATAACGACATGAACGGGATCGTCGATGTTCCATTCATTATCAATGGGAGTGCTGGAGCCAAGGACTATTACCCGCTCACATTCCTTCCAGAAGACATTGCACCGGTCACGACCGCTGCATCGGTTGGCACCACCGGGGGGAACGGCTGGTTCAGATCTAACGCTTCAGTGTCCCTCTCGGCCACCGATGCGGGCAGCGGGGTCAACGCGACATTCTACCGCGTCGGAACATCCGGCGGTTGGCTGGGCTATTCCTCCGCATTCATCATCTCCAGCGATGGCAACCACACGGTCCAATTCTACTCGGTGGACAATGCCGGCAATATCGAGTCGGTGAAGAACATATCCGTCAGGATAGACAGGACGGCACCGACCCTGACCATCAACCAGACGGCTGGGTTCGAGGCGACAGTCAACTATGCGGTCATCTCCTGGATCGGCACGGATGCGACCACCGGCATTGAACACTTCGAGGTTAGCATAGATGGAGGCGCGTTCGTCTCGGTCGGCATGGAGATGTCGCACAACTTCTCAGGGCTGGCCGACGGATCGCACAATGTCACGGTGAAAGCGATCGATGCCGCCGGAAACGAGGTCAACAAGACCATTCAGTTCACCGTCGACACGAGTGCTCCCAGCGGAGGAAGTCCCTCGAGCGACTTAGTGCTCTACGGCGCCATCATTGCAATCATCGTTGTGATCATCGTGGTTGCTTTGGTCATCATGATGAGGAAGAAGAAGTCCCCTCCCGCTGAAACTGGATGAGACGAGGGTTGGATCGTCGGCGCCTCCCGACGTCCGAGCGATGCTTCCATCAATATGGAAGCCCTGGTTATTTCTTTTTCAATGCGGATAGAGTTCTAATTCGGGGAGCTTCTTCATCGGGTTCATGATGTTCTTGGGGTCGAGCACCTTCTTTATCCCTCTCATCGTATCCAGCGCCGTTTCGGAATACTCCATCGACATGTAATTATTGTATTTCATCCCGACGCCCATGCAGGCCGCTATCGAACCGCTGAGCGACACTGTGAGCTCGGCTATCTCCTTCGTCGCGCTTCGGTAGTTCTCATGCCATTTCTCATCATCAGGAAGCATGAAAGTCCCGTAGGCCATCTCATATCTGCCGACATCAAGGCCGCATCTCTCTCCAGATGGGGTATTGGTTATGCCGTACCTCGGCATGATGTCATTCCAGATCTTATCGTAGAACTCCATCAATCGTTCAGTCGGGATGAACGAGCAAAGGTAGTCCCTTCTCTGCTCGGTCATCGCCCTGAGCCCGCACCATATCATCTCATAGCCAACGGCATAGGCTTCAGCGTCTTTAGGGTCTGAGAGGACTCCTCCTGTCTCGAGGAGGATCTTTGTGACAAATTCCTTTTCTGCCTCCACCTCACCCCTCGTCCCCTCGAAATCGACTATGACCACCCCGCGCTTTCCGGCAGGCACCTTGTAATCCCATACCTTGGGGATCTCGAAAGCCTCCAACCCGATGTTCATCACACCGGATGTCTTGACTCGGGTGGCTACCTCCAATGATTTCGCGAAATCATCATAAAAAGCCATGACAATCGCCTGCGCCTCAGGCAGGGGTTCGACCCTCAGCGTGGCCTCCGTTATGACTCCGAGCGTCCCCTCTGCCCCGATGAACAGCTGGTGCAGGCGGTATCCGGTCGACGTGTAGAGCACCTTCGGACCGGTCCTCAGGATCCCTCCGTCCGCGAGCACGACCTCGAGGGACATCACCCTGTCCGATATCGCGCCGTATTTGTTGTGCTTCCTGGGAAATCCCGATGTTGAGATCGATCCACCTATCGTGGCAACCTTATAGGACCCCTGGAGCTGGTTGAGCGCCAATCCGTGCTTGGATAGCTCTTCATCCAGTTCCTTCAAGGTTATCCCAGGTTGGACGGTCACGGATAGGTTCGGGACGCTTATCTCGATTATCTTCTTCATTTTGATCGTATCGATTATGATTCCACCGATAACTGGAACAAGCATGCCGACCAGATTCGATCCTCCTCCTTTCGGGATGAGGGGGATTTCAAACTCCGAGGCGATCTTCACTATCTCCTGCACATCTGCAGCGGTCTCAGGAAGGACCGCGAAGTCTGGCGAAGATCGACCTTTTTCTTTCTCGCTCATCAATCGGCTGAATGATTCTGACCGGTAGACCTGCAGGTCTGAATCACTAAACAGGACCTTATTTCCGCCGATTGCTCCGATCAATGATTTCTTGATCGTCTCGCGAATGTTCGGGTCCAATTTCGCTCACCTGCCTAGTTATGGACAGATTTTCTATTTAAGAATACTGACCGATTAGTATGTTATCTGAATATTATTTGTACTAGTATCATTATCTATGTTCAGTCAGTGGGTCATATGTCACGCGAAAAGGCAAGCACTCAGAGCCGCGAAAACATCCTGAGAGCGGCTCTCGAGCTCTTCTCAAAGAAAGGATACAACGGAACATCGATAGATGCGATCGCGGAGGAAGTCGAGATCACGAAAGGTGCAATCTACTGGCACTTCAAGGACAAGCACGCTCTCTATAATGCGGTCGACAATTATGTATCAGAGCAATGGGACAAAATGGTCACGCAGTCGATTTCTAAGATCTCCGATTCGAAACTCCAATTGAAGTCTCTGATAGAGAACACATTCGAATTCTGTCATAAGAATCCGATGATCTTTGATTTCATGATGACATTCCTGGAAGGACCATTGGTTCTGCAATCCAAGATGAGGAAGAAAGTGATCAACGGTTATGCTGATGATCGGTCGATTATCGCGGGTATCATCTCAGATGGAATCAGACAGGGGCAATTCAAGAATGTGGATCCGACGACCTTCGCCACCTTCCTGGTAGGAGCAACCGACGGGATTCTCATTCAATGGTCATTAGACCGGTCTAGCGTAGATTTGGATTTGGAAGCATCTGTAATACTCCGCGTCCTCTTTGAGGGGCTGGAGGAGGGTTCAAAACAATGATGGAGGGATGATGATGTCGTCAAATTCGGTCGAATCGAAGTACATCGAAGCGTTAGAAGCCTGCAGCCGATGCTACTGCGGATGCTGCAAGGACGGATGCCCAATCTATGCGACGATGATGGAGGAGCAGGTCTCTGCGCGAGGCAGGAATGCAATCATATTAGCGTACTTGAGGGGGAAAATCGAGCCGGACCAGAGGATAGCGAGAGTAGTCTATTCGTGCTTGCTTTGCCGTCTTGATGAGGAGAGTTGCCTCGCAAGGATCCCGAATGCAGAAATATACGAGCACATAAGGCAGGACCTCTTTTCCCGCGGAATGGGTCCATTGCCCGAGCATGAGACCCTCATCGCGAGCCTGAAGAACTACGGTAACCCATGGATGCAGCCAAAATCCGCAAGAGAGCGCTGGGCACGGCAGATAAAAGCATCCAAAGATGAAAAAGGGAAGTCGTTGTACTTCGCGGGATGCACATTCTCATTGTCCCCAGACATCACCGCAGTTCCCGTCGCGGCGGCGAAGCTCCTGATGAAAGCGGGGGTGGATTTCTCGCTCCTCGGCAAGGATGAGCTGTGTTGCGGTTCGACGGCACTGAGGCTCGGAGATCGAAAGCTCTTCGAGGAGCTCTCCAAGGAGAACGCGAAGAAGCTCGCCGGGTACGAGCAGGTCGTGACCTCTTGCGCGGGCTGCTTCAAGACCATGAGCCAGGATTATCCCTCCGAAGAGGGATCGCCAGCCATAGTCCATCTGTCACAACTGCTCTCGGAACTGCTGGATTCGGGAAGATTGAAGCCGCACGCGCTCGATGCTAAAGTGACATACCACGATCCATGTCACTTGGGGAGACATTCGAAGGTCTACGATCCTCCAAGGAAAGTCATAACTTCCATCCCGGGCGTGAAGCTCATCGAGATGAAGAACAGCCGGGAGCTTTCAAGGTGCTGCGGGGCCGGCGCCGGGGTCAAGACGGCGAATCCCCAGATCTCTCTGGAGATAGCGAAGCGGCGCGTGGCTGAAGCTGAGGAGACGGGAGCAGAGATACTGGTGTCGTCATGCCCCTTCTGCGAACAGAACCTCAAGGAGGCTGCCAACTCCCTTGGGAGCAAGATAAAAGTCATGGACATCGCCGAATTGCTGCTCACAGCCTGTGAATAGTCCGGGGAGCGGATATGAACACCCAGGAATCGGGCCAATCTCCAGTGAAAAGGAGCTATCTGGTCGACAGGCTGGGCTTGTACATCGGTCTCGTTGCTCTATTGTTCCTCGTATCGTTCATTATCTTGTCCCTCCCGTTCGAGAACACATACATCAGGGAATCAGGCGTCAGCGATTATTACGTTAGGATTTTCGCTGTAATGGCGGTCGCGACCGTCGTGATCCTCATCGTAGGGCTGTTCTACAATGCAATGATCTGGATGGAGGGGAAGGTCAGCGACGACAACCGAGAACTCACGAGGAGCAGGAAGCTCCTGATATCCATGGGCAAGCTCGCCAAGGCGATATTCAGCAGAGATTTCGGAAGGCATCTGAAGGTGTTCATCGTCGATTCGCTGATCCTCAGGAAGCTATGGGGAATCAGCAAGATGCGATGGTTCATGCATGCGATGATCCTCTTCGGGTTCATCGGCATGTTTATCCTCGATCTGATTGCGACAGCGGCGCTCGAGATATTCAATATCGATGCGTTCATCGATCCGAACGGCTGGGGGAAGCTCTGGATAAGGGACTTCGGATTCGAGCTGTTCGGCCTAATGGTTCTGATTGGCCTCGTCGGTGCGACTGCAAGAAGATTTGTCTTCAGGCCGAAGCAGGTGATGACCGGGCAGGAGGACTTCCTTGCGATAGTCCTGCTGCTGATCGTCATCGTCGGCGGCTTCGTGCAGGAAGGGATCGGAATGACCAGCGACCTGCCGAGCCACGCCTCGCCTGACGCGTACTCATTCGTAGGAGCGTTCTTCGCGAGCTTCCTTCCGGCGGTCTCGAGCGCCACATACTCGCAGCTTTGGTTCATACATGCCATCGCGAGCCTCGCGCTGATCGCATACATCCCCTTCAGCAAGCTGTTCCATCTCTTCGCCGCGCCTCTGGCCAACCAGATAGACGAGATAATCCGAAGGAGGGAGAAAGCCTCTGCCCGCTAAGAAGAAGCTGGACCTCTCAAAGGTCCCGGTCAGCAGCATCGTCGAGTTCGATGCGTGCTCGCGATGCGGGGAGTGTTCCATCTACTGCCCGACCGGCGGAGAGGCCGAGGAGAAAGAGGAGAGGACTCCCCGGGGAAAGATCCGCGCGATAAAGAAAGTGATCAGGACCCAAAGGAATCCGATTAGAATGGCTATCACCGGGGAAGATAAGCTGGACCGCATGACTTCGGATCTGGCGAAGACCATCTACGAATGCTCGATCTGCGGGATGTGCGGCGAAGCTTGTCCCTTGTCTCTCAGGACAATTGAGATGTGGGAATCGCTGCGAGAGGCGATGGTCGCAAACGGCCTGGGCCCGATGGAACCCCACACCTCGTTGATCAAGAGCATCGAGAATTACGATAATCCATGGATGCAGCCTCGCACGCAGAGGGCACGCTGGGCGAAAAGGCACGCGAACATCATAGACGCGACAAAGGAGCAGGTCGATCTGCTGTACTACGTGGGCTGCACCGCTTCCTATGACCCGGAGATCAACGTGGTCGCCAACAATCTGGCTGAGATATTCGCGGCGGCCGGCCTAAAGATAGGCATCCTGGGGAAGGACGAGAAGTGCTGCGGCTCGACGCTTCTGAGATTGGGGGAGAAGGAGAAGGCGAAGGCGCTCGCGCTCGAGAACGTGAAGCTGTTCAAGAAGACAGGCGCAAAGAGGATCGTCACGGCATGCGCCGGATGCTACAAGATGCTCTTCCAGGACTATCCAAAGCTTACAGGAGAGAAGCTGCCTGTCGTGCATGTGACGCAGCTCCTAGCGGAGCTGATCGAGGAGGGCAAGATTCCGTTGATTAAAGAGGCGGAGACGCTGACGGTGACATACCACGATCCCTGCCACCTCGGCAGGCATACCGGGATGTACGACTGGCCCAGAAAGATATTGATGAATCTGCCCGGGATCAAGATGGCCGAGATGGAACGCACCAGGGAAAAATCAAGATGTTGTGGCGCAGGAGGAGGCTTAAAGACGCTCGACCGGGACCTTGTCGGCAAGATCGCAGACAAACGCATCGACGATGCGTGCATGACGGGCGCCTCCATAATCGTCACATCGTGCCCCTTCTGCGAACAGACCCTCTCCGAGGCGACAAAGGCGAAAGGCGACAAGGTGAAGGTGTTGGACATTACGGAATTGATCGTAAGATTCTTGGTGTGATGGACACATCAGTTCCTGATCATTTCCTGATGCCATAATGCCACCATCAATTTGTGAACCATCGGGTCACACCTCGTATCTTCCAACCGCCGGTGTTCCTCTAATAATCGTAATCAGGCCGGTCTGCTCGTATTACGCGCATCCTTGATCAAAGGTCAGAGAGGGATGAATTCCTCCCTGATCTCCAGCCCCTTTGCCTTAAGCCGCGCTAGGTAGCTCCCGAAAGGCAGCTGCTCGGGAATCACGAGCCCTTTCTCCTTGACCTCACCGTCGATGAGCATCTCGGTCGCAACGGCCCCGCCGGTACCGACCATATATCCTGTTGCATTGGTCCTGAGCGTCCTATACGCCTCTTCGTATGATGTCATCGTCCAGATCTTCACCTTGGACCTCTTGCCCCCCTTCTCGCCGATGACCTCGACCACGAAGCAGGCGTCCCCCTTTATCTGGTCGGCGAGATTGACGGGGGACGGGAGCATCGCGGCCATCAGGTCCATGGGTTTGACGCTTACGCCTTTCACATTGACGGGCTCTTTCCTGAGCAGGCCGAACCTGCGGAGGATGTCCGCCGCATGCGCGAAGTTGTCGTCGATGTGGATGTTGAATGAGGCGTTCTTCAGCGTCTTGATGCCCATCGGCATGAAATAGGTCTCGTCGTGGTTCGTCTTGTAGACGGGGCGGCGGCCCACTGGCTCTGGGAAATCGTACATCTCCCTCGCGCTCAACGGGGGGATGAACTCGATCTTGCCGTTCCTGAACACCGCGGCGGGGACGCTCATCTCGTCGAAAAGGTCCACGGGGGACCACGTCGAGAAGAACTCGACCCCTTCGACGGCGCCCGAGTCCCCGTCATAGACATGCGCCTCATCGGCCCTGTCCAGCTTGCTCGCGCCGTACATCGCGAAGACATCCGATATGCCCGGCTCCATGCCCATGCCGACCATGCCGGCGGTGCCTGCGTCCCTGCACATCTGGGAGAGTCTGTCGAACTCCGGCCCCGTACTGTCCAGGGGCATCCCGAAATCCACGTAGTCCGTCCCGACCTCCGCTGAGATTTCCAGGACGATTTTGTTGAGATGCCACGGCATCGTGGCAACGACGATGTCGCATTTCTTGAGAAGGTTTCTGACAGCCTTCGGGTCCGTCCCGTCCACCTTCTTGACTGTGACCTTGTCATCCTTCAACCGGTCCGCCAGCCTCTCGGCCGCGTCGACCTTCAGATCGGCCAGCACGAGATCGTCCACCTTGGGATTCTTGGCAAGGTGCTCTGCGCACACGAGCCCGCACACTCCGCATCCTAGCTGAACAACCCTCATCTTCTCACCACTGTCTATCGCTTCACTCCTTCCATCTTCTCGACTTCTGAGATGACATCCACGAAAATCTCGATGCCCTTTGTCAGCTGCTCCGACGAGATGACCAGGGGCGGCGCCACCCTGAAAACGTTGAATTCCATCCCAGCGGTTATCATCATCAACCCCTTGCGCCAGGCCAACTCCTGCAGCTTCCTCACGTGATAGGGTTCCTTCGTCTTCTGGTCCTTGATTATCTCGACCCCCATCATCAGACCCTTTCCTCGCACGTCCCCGATCATCGGATGGTCTTCCTGGGCTTCCTTCAGCTGCTTCATTGCCTCCCTGCCAAGGTCGGCCGAACGCTTCGAGAGGTTCTTGTCAAGTATCTCCTTCAGATGTGCATATCCAGCTGCGCAGCTCAGCCCGTTCCCGCCAAAAGTGGTCGAATGCGATCCCGGCACCCAATTCTCCATTATCTCCGATTTTGCGACGATCCCACCGAACGGAACGCCGCCACCAGCTGCCTTGCCGATCACTAGGATGTCAGGGATGACATTGAAATGCTCGCATGCCCACATCTTGCCGCTCCTGCCGCATCCGGATTGAACCTCGTCCACGACAAGCAAGCATTCGAGGTTGTCGCATATCTTCCGCAACCTAGGGAGGAATTCCTTTGGCGGGACGATGTACCCACCCTCCCCGAGGATCGGTTCGACGAAGATGGAAGCGATGTCGCCCGCGGATCCGCCGTATCCGAGAAATGTGTGCTCGAAGAATTCCATGCACAGTAAATTGCAGGAAGGATATTCCTGCCCAAAAGCGCATCTGTAACAGTATGGATAAGGGGCGTGGTATATGCCTGGCATCATCGGCCCGTGCTTGTACTTGTACCCCTTCTTGCTCGTAAGGGTAAGGGCCGTGCCCGTCCGTCCGTGATATGCCCCCATGAATGCGATATGCTCGGTCTTACCCGTGTGGAATCGGGACAATTTGACGGCGGCTTCGACCCCTTCCGCGCCTGAGTTGCCAAAGAAGGTCTTGCCAAGAGCTTTTCCTGGCGATGACTTTGCAAGCAACTCGCCGAATTTTGCTTGATATTCGAAGTATGCATCGTTCGCGAGGGAATGGATCAACCTTTCCGCCTGTTCCTGAATCATGCTCACAACGCGTGGGTTTGCCCAGCCGGCATTAACGACGCCGATCCCGGATGAGAAATCGATGTAGATGTTCCCATCGGCGTCCATGATGCTCGCGCCAGCCGCCTTATGCATGACGAACTTGAATAGGCGATCATAGGACGGCGAGACGTACTTCTCGTCGAGATTGATTATCTTCTGGCTTTTCGGACCGGGAGGTGCGACCTTAAGAAGAGGAGCTTTTCTCGCCCAATCCGGAACCCAATCAGGAAGAAGGTATTTTTTTCCATTACCGCTCACGTCATCACCTTTGGTTATTCCCTTCAATTCAACTAGCCACAATCATTTTTTTCATGTCTCTTGGCAGGTCATCGCCCTGCTTCATTATAATTCTGATGATTTTGGAGGCATCGCGAGGTATAAGAGCGAGTTGGCTGAATCGGGTATCGAGCTAAGCCCGAGATCCGTTTAAGGAGGATCTGCACTTGACGATTAATGAGGCTGGATTGTTCAACATCGCGCTCGCTCAAATGACGATATCGCCTGATTTGAAGGCCAACATCGCTTCTGCCAAACGCGCGATAGGGGCGGCGGCGAGGAAAAATGCAGACCTCTGCGTCCTCCCGGAGCTGTTCACGAACCGATACGTCGGTCAATTCGAAGATGTGAGGTCCGTTATGGCACAACTGCCGGACCACGAACTCCTCGTCGAGCAATTCAAGGAAACATCGAAAGACGAATCGATTGCCACCGTCGTCCCTTATGTTGAAATCCTGGACGAAGACTCCTGCTATAACTCCGAAGTACTCATCGACAAGAAAGGCAGAGTCATAGCTCACTATCGGAAGCTGCACATACCAGATGGAGTTGGCTATCGCGAGGACCGTTATTTCAAGCTGGGCGATCGGGGATATGCCGTCGCCGACCTGGACGGAGTCAAGATCGGCCTGGGCATCTGCTGGGATCAGTGGTTCCCAGAGTTCTCGAGGACACTAGCGTTGAAAGGAGCGCAGTTGATCGTGTACCCCAGCGCCATAGGCTCTGAGATCGTGGAGCCGGATTACGATTCGCATCCGTCATGGGAGCATGTGATGAGGGCGCAGGCGATCATGAATAGGGTGTTCATCGCCGCTGTGAACCGCGTCGGGCAGGAGGAGGTCATAAAATTCTATGGCGGGAGCTTCGTATCCGACCCGTGGGGGAACGTGATGAGGCGCGCCTCCCTGACGAAGCCCGGGATCGTTTTTGCGAGTATGGACCTGTCTCAGATTTCAAAGGCGAGAGGATTCTTCGGATTCCTCGATTCGCGCAGACCTGACATGTATGACGATCTTACGAAGGATAAGCAAGTGAAAGGTGATTGAAATGACAAAATCTCGCACGCCATCGGAGGACGGGCTCGTAATGCCGGCCGAATGGACCCCCCATGCGGGGTGCTACATAACATGGCCCTGCAAGGAGGAGACGTGGCACGGATACATCCAGGAGGCGAAGAAATCTTATGCCGAAGTGATAAATGCGGTGAATCGGTTCGAGCCTGTCACCGTTTTAGCGGATCCCTCCGTCGCGGCCGAGGCGCGCAAGAAACTCGGAAAGAAGATCGAGATAACGGAGGTCAGGCTGGATGATTCGTGGTCGAGGGACAACGGCCCGATATTCGTGACTTCTAAGGACGGCGGCGTTGCTCTCGTCAACTTCCGGTTCAACGGCTGGGGGAAGTTCACGCCTTACGAACATGATAACGAACTGCCCATCTTCCTTTCCGAACGTCTCAAGATGAAACGATACGACGCTCCGATGGTGCTCGAGGGCGGTTCGATAACCGTCGACGGTGAAGGTACGCTCATCGCCACCGAGCAATGCCTGCTGAACCCCAACCGCAACCCCCAGCTGACGAGGGAGGGCATCGAAAGGAACCTCGCTAGCTATCTCGGCGCCAAGAAGGTTATCTGGCTCGGGCGCGGCCTCATCGGGGACCTCACCGACGGCCATGTCGACGCGATCGCATCGTTCGTCAGCCCGAAGCTCGCAATCGCGGCATACACCGAAGATGAATCCGATCTGAATTCCGGCGCTCTCAGGGAGAACATGGACCGCCTCCTGTCGGCCACGGATGCGAAGGGGCGGTCGATAGAGATCGTCAAGATAAAGCAGCCGAAGGAGTTCGATTTCCAGGGCCACCGCATGACTCCATACTACTGCAACAATTACATAGCGAACGGAGGCGTGGTCGCGCCGATATTCGGCATCCCGGAGGATAAGCTGGCCCTCGATATGCTCAAATCAGTCTATCCCGGGAGGGAAGTGGTCGGAATCAAAGCTGGATACCTCGAGATCGGAGGGGGAGCCGCGCATTGCATCACCCAACAGAGGCCGAAGGGGCGCACGATACCGTCGTGACTAGGTCAGAATCTGAGGTTGTTTCTCTGCTCTATCGGATCGTGCTCCCGTGTATCTCTGAGCAAGTCCGGACTCTCGTCAGAAAATTATATAGTGCGGAAACCACAATCCGCTTTACGATGGGGGGTTCGAAGTGGCGTCACATGGAATCGAGCCTACTCAAGGCCCCGGCATCACGAAGGCGGACTGATTGAAATGGACATCTTAATTGTCTTGATTATTGTGGCATTTTTGTTGATTGTGTTTTTGTTGATCCCCGGTCTGAAACTGATCGGCGATTACGAGGTCGGCATCCTCACGAAGAGGATGTTCGGCAGGAAGATGCCGCAGGGTCAGGTCGTCGCGCGAAACGGCGAGATCGGCGTCCAGGCGGACACGCTCATGCCCGGACTGTACTGGAGGATCCCGATCATCTGGAAGATACAGAAGGTAGCTGTCACCGAGATACTTCCGACAGAGGTGGGCATCATCGAGTCCATCGACGGCGTACCGATCCCGAAGGGGAGGCTGCTCGGAGGCGAGATCGAGTGCAACCATTTCCAGAACGCGAAGATGTTCCTGAGCAACGGGGGGATGAAGGGGCCGCAGGTCGCCATCCTGATGCCCGGCATATACAGGATAAACAAATATGCGTTCAAGGTCACCAAGGCGCCGATCACGGAGGTCCCTGCTGAGAATATCGGGGTAGTCATCGCGAACGATGGACTTCCGCTTACGTCAGGATTCATTGTCGCCCCAAGGCCTCTAGAAGTGCCGACGCCAAAGGTCCCGAACGTCAAGAACCACCAGTACTTCCAGGACGGCCAGGCCTTCCTCAACAGTGCCGGATCAAGGGGCCCGCAGCTCGACACCTTGCAGCCTGGCAGGTACTACATCAACCCACTGCTTTTCAAGGTCGATCTGTATACGGTCGCCGAGGTCCCGCCTGGTTACGTAGCGGTCCTGAGGTCGAACGTGGGGATGGAACTCGAGAAGAAGGTCGGCTTCCCGATACCCAACGTCGGCGCGGTCGGGCCGGTATCACCGGCTGCGCCGGCGAAGCAGCTCGTCGATCTCGCACAGCCGATACACGAGGAGGCGGAGACGCTCCTGATACTGGACAAGAACATGAGGGGGATCTGGAAAGAGCCGATGGCCCCAGGGAAATACAACATCAACCCATTGGCCTTCACCGCATATCTGGTCCCGACGAGCGCCGTCACGATCGACTGGGCTTCGGGCTTTGACCAGAGGGCTCAGCACGCGACCCCGGCTATTGCGCAGATGAGCGGGCTCAAGACCAGCAGCGAGGCCTATGACGAGACCGACAGCGACAAGGCGATGGAGTTCTTCAAGTTCTCTCAGCTCCGGGTCACCTCGATGGACGGTTTCCAGCTCGAGGTCGATGTCAGGATGATCATCCGCATCAGGCCGCAGAACGCCGCATTCATCATCGCCAGATTCGGTTCCGTCAAGAACCTCATCGAGCAGATCGTCCACCCGCTGATCGATTCGTCATTCAGGAACAAGGCGGGCGAGGAGAAGGCGATCAACTTCATCATGAGCAGGACGGAGCTCCAACGCTCGGCGCTAGAGAAAGCGCAGCAGCAGTTCGAAGTGTACCATGTCGAGGCGCAGAACCTCCTGATTGCATACATCAAGGTTGACCAGGCGCTCCTTGACACGCAGACGAAGAGGGAGATCGCCCTCCAGCAGCAGGCGCAGTACCAACAGGAGGCGCTCGCGCAGGAGAAGCGCATCGAGGTACAGTCGAAGGCCGCGAACGCCGACAAGCAGCCGGAGGTCGTCGCAGCCATGCTGTCGATCCAGATCGAGAACAACAAGGCGGACGCGAAGAGGATGCTGGCTGGCGGCGACAGGGACCTGAATAAGATAACAGCAGACGGCCAGAAATACAGGATTCAGGCGATAGCCGAGGCGGAGGCGTACAAGCTCGAGAGGATCGGAGAGGGTACCTCGCACCAGATACAGTCCATCGCGGACGGTAAAGCGTACGAGCAGCGCGAGGTCGGCAAGGGTATTGCTGATGCATATCAAGCGCAGGCTCAGGTCCTCGGACCGACCGCAACGGCGGCGATCAAGCTGATGGACGAGGTAGGCGTGAACGGAGTGAAGATCACCCCGGACATCCTGATCTCGGCGGCTGGCGGTGACTCAGGTGCAACGTCGTTGCTTTCGACATGGCTCGCCCAGGCGGTGGCCAAGGGACTACTAGACGGCAAGAAGGATGCTCCGACGACATCGAGCCGGTCGAAGGAGCATGCTGCCGAAGACCAGAAGAGATGATGATCGCCGGATAAAGATCCCGATGATGCCCCTTTCCACTCCCCCGTTACCGTGCGAGAATGCAATATAGTCACTCTCAGCGGACCGATAATTCAAAGCTGTCCAACCAAATGACCTGCTCAAGTGAAAGAATGAATCGTGCGGTCAAGATTGAGAAAGTGAATCATGGCAATATGAAGGATTTCCTCCTTTTGATCGACGGATTCGCGCGTTATGAGGACTCTGCACCTCCGGATGATGCGGCGAGACGCAGGATCGAGATTGACACCTTGTCTAAGAATCCGCCCTTTCATGCTTTCGTGGCCTATCTGGGAGATAAGCCAGTGGGCTACATCATCTATTATCACACCTATTCCACCTACGACGGGAAGCGCATTCTCTTTCTCGAGGACATCTTCGTGGCGGAGGATGTACGGAAGAAAGGCGTAGGCAAGGAGCTATTCAGTTTCTGCCTAGAGGAGGCAAAGAAGCAGGGTTGCTGCGAGCTTCAGTGGGCGGTTCTAACTTGGAACGAAGATGCAATCGCATTCTACAAGAAGATGGGGGGCAAACGCCAGGATCTCCACATCTACGGCATCGATGAGAAGGATTTCGGAAGGAGTCAGTAGAACGATCCCTTAACAAGCGTTTATTCTGCGAGGTTTATTGCGATCTCCGCTATGTCGGAAGAGTAGCCGCCAGTCCTCTCGATGCTCTCCGCGATGAAGGCCAGTCCGACCGCGGTCTCCCCCTTCTGCTTCATGGCCTCCTCGAGGAAGGAGTTGGTCTTATCCCTCAAATGGACCGTTTCCTCTATACATCGGTTGGCAGCGGTCGAGTCTCTTCTGAAGAATGCCTCAATACTCCCGTCCAGAATGGAGATTGCATCCTTGCCTAACTCGTCGAGCCGCTCTATCGTCGATCCGGATATCTTCGATAAGCGGAGCATGCTGACGGCGTGAGCTATCCTCGTGGCATGGTCGGCTATCCTCTCAAGAGCCTTCGATGCGGCCAGCATCGCGTTCGATTCCAGGAGGTCCGTCTTCATCTTAGCCGCGAACGAGGGGTTCCTGCTGATCATCGAATGCTGCTTCTCAACGAACCAGTGCAACCTGTCGACCTCGTCATCCCTGTCGATAATGTCTTTAGCCAGGTCAATATCGAGATCCTTCACCGACTGAAGAGCCTCCGAGATCATGTTGCGCGCCATGAGATGCATCCTCCTCACTATCTTCCTCATGGCGAGGTCCGCGTGATCCGCGACATCCTGTATGATGATCGACTCCGAACCCTCTTCGATTATCTCCGGACCGATCACCCGGCGCGTGAAATCGTGTATTGTGCGCTTGAGTTGAGGGCTGATTCGTTTCTTCGACCTGATCTCTATAACGTCGTATCCAGACACGTAGCAGCCTATCAACTCTCTGAGAATGGCCTTCGGGTCGTCCGAATCCCCTATCTCCATTCTCTTGACTAGCTTCTCCGGTTTCTGGTTCAATCCAGGAGAGATGCAAAGAAGGCCATCTGATCGTATGTCTATCTCAACCTCATCACCCTTCTTGAGCTTGGAGTCAATGACCCAGCGCTTTGGAACAGAGACGATGTAAGTCGAACCGCCGGTCTTTTGAATTTTTCTCTTCTCTGACATCTTCCCCCCCTCCGATGTATGTATACTCTATAATGTCCGACCTGATAGTTCTCAATTTCTATATATTCAATATAGTTATAAATAGAGAGCCGTTCGACAACGATTGTCTAGGATTTCTATTTGGGCAACGAGGAAGCACTTCGATCCCAATTGTTCTACGCAGAGACTGAGAAATATGGGATTCAAGGAATGGATAATACCCCAGGAGCATCACTTCTTTGATTTGCTGGCGAGCCAGGCAAACGTGGTGCTGAAAAGCGCAAACGCGATATCCGAGATGGTTAAGGACCCCGCGCATGTGGTCGAACGATCACTAATGATACACAAGATCGAGAACGAAGGCGACGCGTTGGTTCACGATGTGATCGAGCTCCTGAACAGGACTTTCGTCACACCGATAGATCACGACGATATTTCGAGGCTCACCTCGAAGATGGATGACATACTCGACTTCATTGACGCTGCGGCGACGCGGATGAGGCTTTACGAGATATCCGAGTTCCCTCCGAAAATGGTGCAGCTCATCGACATCCTCACAAAGCAGGTTCAGATTGTTCATACATCCATCATAATGCTGGGGAATCGGGCTGATAGGCCGCAGCTCCTGGAAAAAGCCGTCGAGATCAACAGGCTCGAGAATGTCGCGGACGAGATCACGCACTCTGCTTTGGCAGATCTGTTCAAGCTAGATGACATCAAGTTGATAATGAAGCTAAAGGAGATCTACGAGCAGCTGGAGACGGCCACCGATCGATGCGAAGATGTCGCCGACATCGTGAAAGACGTCGTGATAAAGAATTCGTGAGGGGATCAAATGGCTGATATTTTCGGGCTGACCCTTCTCGCGATAGCGACGATTGTGATTGTCTGGATTTTCGACTTCGTCAACGGTTTTCACGATTCCGCGAATTCGATAGCGACGGTGATCGCGACAAAAGTCCTGACGCCGATCCAAGCTGTCACGATGGCGGCATTCTTCAATTTCATCGGCATTCTTATGGGCGGCGCGGTCGCCGCGACCATCCAGAAGGGGATAATCGACCAGCAAATCGTGGTGGATTACGGGCTGCCGCTCGTACTCTCGGCGCTTCTCGGGGCCATTATCTGGGACCTCATTACGTGGTGGTTAGGGATCCCCACGTCCAGTAGCCATGCTCTCGTGGGTGGATTGTTGGGAGCGGGCGGAGCGGTTGCTGGCCTCGCGGCGGTCAGCTGGGCGGGCACATCCAAGACAATCATATTCATCGTCGTCTCGCCCGTTGTAGGTCTCGTCGTTGGATTTCTCATGGTTGCATTGGTCATAAGGCTCATGCTGAGGTCCAATCATGCGAAATCCAATAAATGGTTCAGGAAGCTCCAGCTCATATCTTCAGCGTTCTACTCGTTCACGCACGGCACTAACGACGCTCAGAAGGGGATGGGAATGATCATGATGGTTCTCGTAATCTCAGGTGCAGCCGGTGTGAATGACCACGTCTTTCTGTGGGTGGCAATCTCCTGCCACGCCTCAATCGCGCTCGGCACGTTCTTCGGCGGTTGGCGGATCGTCAAGACGATGGCTTCCAGGATAACGAAGCTTGAACCATACCAAGGTTTCAGCGCAGAGACAGCCGCCGCAACCGTGCTCGCCGCGACGGCCCAATTTGGCATACCAGTGAGCACGACTCACACGATATCGGGTTCAATAATGGGAGTTGGCGCAGCCAAGAGGATGTCAGCCGTAAGATGGGGTCTGGGAAGAAAGATTGTCTGGGCCTGGGTATTTACAATCCCAGCTTCCGCGACAATTGCCGGAGCGATCTTCTGGTCGTATATGAATTTCCTTACTTAGTCCGACTTATTGACTATCGAAGGTCTCGAATCCCCTTTCCGGCAAGCGAACTCCCATTGGACTGAGAGCACTTGTCTTCACGGGAATGTGAAGAAGAAAAAGCTCTATCTCGACTTGCGACGAAAACTCTAATAGCTTAGGCAACCCAACGTATACGTCTGATGCCACTTCGCATATGGGTCTGCAAGGCTTGCGATATAGTCAGATGCGAACAGGCAGATTTCGGAGAAAAGCCAACAGAATGCAATCAACCTGGAATAAACGAAAAATGCATCGAGCCCCAATGGATTCTCGATGAATTGGACATCACGAAAACTCGGAAGTAGACCAAGGCGCATGGTTAAGTCTCTTCAGAAAAAGCCTTGAAAGGGTTGGAATCCTCTCTCGCCCGCATTCGTGCTCACAAGCAAATGGGAACTCAGATATCCTTTCATCGGAGATTGTTAAATCGACACAAAGAATGTTCTGATCTTGCATACATGTAGCAGTCATCCATATTCTCCTCGAAGCACATCGTCGTGCGTGTCCAGAATCTTCGTCTTCATCGACGAGAGCGGAAATCCGTTTGAGAATGAGGTTGTCTTCTCGACGGCCGCGGCATGGTGCGTCGTTACAAGGTCTGAAGATAGGGGGAAGCCTCTTAAATCCACGGTCGATTCGATGAAGCAATATCTCGTCGAATTAGGGAAAGGTAAGTGGGCCAGAGAAATTCGTCACCATGAACTCCCCGATGATCTCGCAGAATATCTTCTCTTCCTTGCAGCAGACAAGGCAAAATCTGATGAGACGATCTCAAGGGAGGAGGTTTTCTGGAGCGGTCCTCCTCTTACATTCACTACTACAAGTCAGAACCCTTCCGCGGTCAAGGTTCTGATTCCCGATATGAATCCGCAGCTACTCGGTAATTACATCCGCCTTAATGCGCTTGGCAACCTCTTGCGACCATTGTCCATCTACGAGGGGATTAGTGAGATCTGGGTCGACATAAGTCTCGACTCTCGAATATGGTCGAAATGCATCGAGCGCTATGATCCAGACCTCAAAAGAATAATCAGAAGTAGGGAAGTGCATCGTAGAATTCGGTTCTGTAACAGTGCAGTCACTCCCGGACTTCAAATTGCCGACCTCGCGGCTGGCATCAACCGGAAATTTCTTATCGAGTCCAGGCAAAAGAACGGTTTTAGATTCCTCCAGTCAAACGCATTGAATGCTCTCTCTCCAAACAATGTTCGCTGATGTAGCGGAGTCTGGTGGGAAGGAAGGTGAGACAAAAGGAAAGGTTTCGGGCCCGCTTACCGCGGGGTCATCAACCCTACCGTCGCCTCAGATTATTCATTATGATGCCTTCTTATTAACTTTTTCTATAGAATCAGTCAGATGGTTGGTTCAATAGATTCGTCGAAGGCTCCCACTGTCCTGGGAGCCTGGAACGAGATCATGCATCGGGCGGCGGCGGAGGTTCAAATTGCGGATAGGTTGGTTGCGGCGGTTGAGACCGAAGCGCGGGCTGATTGTACTGGGGATACGCGGTCTGCGGCGGCGCCATCGGCTGCTGCATCGCTGGATAGGCAGTCTCCGCCATCGCTTCCAAGTTCGGCGGGCAAGTTATGCGCCCGCCGCGCTCCAATCCGACGTTGTTCACTGATAGGGCGGCCTTCATCTTCGGGATGCAGAGGACGCTAGTATGCGCGCCCTCTTGGATGAGGTGCAATACCTCCGGCGTCGCGATCAGTGTGATCGGTCCGATCGTGAACGAAGGCATGTTCTTCGCGGCGCGGCCCTTGTAGGCAGGTGCCTGGATCTCGATCGCGGTCCCGTTCTTCAGGACTTCCGTCATCTTCTGGCGAATCACGATGGCGTTGGCGGACATGCCCAGCGCCAGGGCGCCGATGATGATTGTCAGCAAGGTGAGCACGAATGAGAAGGTCGGGTCCACCGCCACCCCGGATAGCAGGAATGTGATGGCAACGAGCGCAAGGGAGGCGATCGCGATCCCTCTCAAAGCCCTCTGGAGGCTCCGGTAGGACTTGGCGGCGAACCCCCTCTCTATGTCGGTCAAGGGTCGTTTGATGATCCTTGTGATCGTCGGAGTCATCTGCTGTGGGTATCCGTAGGCCATCCTCTCATCTCCATTGCCTGGTGAGGCATGCGGACGCGGGGATTTGCGTCAAGGTTGCCTCCACGTCATGTCGTTGTATTGGTGATGGGTTCCGCCTTGGAAGTTCCCCCGGCGCGCCGGGCACATCGCATTCGTGCAGAACCAGCCAGTGGCGAACGGCGATAGCGTCGGCATCCCGCAGAACGGGCAGTTCATCGACGCGCTGGTTCCCTGCGGATGCGGGTAGTTCGGCGGGTATCCGTTGGGCGGGGCCTGCATCGGGGCGTCTGCTGGCACGAGGTGGCTGCCGGATGTGGTCCCTGGTGGCTGGAGTGGCATCTGGAGTGAAAGAGGCGGAGGGAGCAATGATGCGGCGAGACCGACGACTCCCCCTGCGATTGCTATTCCCGCAGCAGGAGCCGACAGTGAGGACAGGTCCGGCAATCCGAGATCGCCGCTGCCTCCGCCTCCACCGCCTCCGCCGAGCGTGAGGTCCATGGCCCAGTTGTTCGTGACGTAACCCTCATCCACATACGAGCCGCTCCCGGTCATCCTATTGCCGGACACTGTCAAGGGGAACGTGTAGGTCCCTCCCATGGTGCTGTGTACAACTAGGGTGACGCTCGAACCGGACGTCGTGTAGTCGACATTGACCGTAGTAGTCTTGCCAACCCCGGTATAGGCGCTCTCCCAGCCGGGCTGGACGCTGGTCACGCTCGTACATGTCAGTTTGAAGGTGCCAGTGCCGCCGGAATAGAGGGTGAGCCATGCGTTATAGTGGAAATCCGCCGGCCAGGTGTCGTCGAAATATCCATCACTTCCGGCCGTCGAGCTCCAAGTACCTGTCACGCTGGCCGCTCTCGCGCCGCCGCTTGCGATGAGCATGAACGACATTATGATCAGAGCAGTCGCCGGAATCAGGAGCGCCAGATACTTGCTGCTTGACATGGTTTCGCCTCAGCCACTAGGCTATCGATAAATATTGGCTGAATTGAAACAGCATGAGGGGATATTTAGAAATGTCACTTCAACTGGCTATTTATGATAACGACTAAATAACGGCGAGGAAGGCCAAGTGGTGTAGGTCGACCCTATCTTTAGACTACTGGCTGAAATTCAATCAGGCGGAATTGATTTTCAGGAGAACGCATCAACCCCCTTTCAAGGCTTTTTCGGCTTATTTTCGCCCTTGGCTTCCCCTTTCTTCTTTCTCTTTCTCATGAAAACGACTGCGCCCGCCGCCGCTACCGCCCCAATCGCTCCGACCGCGACGACCAGCCCCCACTGTGGCGTCATCTGACCTGGATTCTGACCTTGATTGTTGTCTGTGACCCGGTCGTGGTAGACGGTGATCTCGGGGTCGCTCTTCATCGATTGAGTGTCCTTGTAGGTCAGGTTCGGGAATCCATGAACGACTTGGGCCTGTCCACCGTATATCTTCATGGATGAATTGCCCACCGAGGCATGGGCGCCGCTCTCGTTGTAAATCATGAAGCTGTCCCTCATCTCCATTTTCGAGACAACCAGGGGAGCACCGCTATCAAGCGTCATATTGTACTCCAGGGTCGTGTTTGTGTGTCCCGACGGCATGATCGGCCCGCTAGTCGATTGCGTATTTGGGTCCGTCAGCATCATCATGTAATGCATTTCCGCGGAGAAGGGCTCACCTGCACCGAACTCGGAATCGTTCGATGTATTGATGAATCTCGTATGGTTGAAATTGAATTGTGCTTCGACCTTGATGTCCGTGTCGGTCCAATTCCCGGCGATATGATGGATCAGGGTAAGGTCAAATGACGAGTTCTTGGCGGCGGTCGAATAAGTCTTGATGTTCTCAAAGGTGATGTTGCAGTACATCGTGGGCACGGTCCCATTGTACTTGATTGGAGAATATGTCAATTCGAGATCATCGCAGGTTTTCAAAGGAGCGAATATCGTTGTGCCTCCAATGACAAACGCCACCTGCATTATCATGAATTGAGCGATGTAAAGAGTGCCTCCGATCTTATAGTGGATATTCATCGTGTAGTCGACATCGGTCGTTACATTGTTGTCCTGAGTGATGTTCCTGGCCATGATGAGCGTCATCACATCCCCGTGCTGGACCTCGATTGACCACTTTTCCTTGGCCCAAAATCCCTGACCATGCGCGGGGTCCGTATCTCCTTGCACGTTGAATTCATGGGTTTCGTGGACCCAAGGTTCAGGGACTATGTCGGAGCCTGATTCTGCTGCCTGGGAAGAAGGAATGAAATTCAAGCTCCCGATGATCAGCAGACCGACAACCGTAAAGATAATGGCAGATTTCTGTGCGGAACTCCTCATCTCTTTCCTCTCGTCCGGTCATCCCCTCAGCAGGAGATAAGACTATTTCCGATCCCTCATGAAGTTGCACATGCCACCTTATCCCCGCTCCCAATCGTAAACGATAGGTGGATTAGAAGATCGACGGATAGCCTTCCTCTAAAGAGATAAAAAAGGGGTTTGGTGCATTCATCCAGTTCCCAAAACCCGCTGATTAGAAAATGGCCAGTAAGTCGAAAGTGGGGTAGGTCGGATTTGAACCGACGGCCTCGTGGTCCCGAACCACGAATCATAGCCAAACTAGACCACTACCCCAAAGTAGCGAGTCAATGGTAATCCGGGGACCGTATTTGATGATTCCTAAATTGAGGAAACGGCGCTCTCGACAAGCATCGAATTTGGGAATTCAATCGCGATTATTACTCTCTCTGTGGCATCGTCGAATGACGATAAACTCATACGACATATTTTTATATGGAAAAATCGGTCAAGCCAGTCATGAAAGAGGCACTACGCGAGAAGATGGCTGGCGAGATTACCCTGTCGGAGGAACCCGGCAAGACCATCCGGAAATGGCGCGAGCAGTTCAGGGTCTCGCAGCAGGACCTCGCAAGGCACCTCGACGTATCGCCCTCGGTCATCAGCGACTACGAGGCAGGTAGGAGGAAGTCCCCCGGCATCGTGACGGTCAGGAAGATCGTCGACGCGCTCATCGGGATAGATGAGATAACCGGCGGGACGATAATGAAGCAGTACTCGCTGGCGAACGCCTCGGAGTGCGTGATGGCGATCCGCGAGTTCCCTGAGGACATCCTCGAGAGCAAGTTCATAATGGCGATCGAGGGAGAGAACCTTACGCCGCAAGTCATGACCGACAGGCATCTACACGGTTATACTGTAATAGACAGCATCAAGGCGATCACTTCGCTCGATTCATATGACTACCTGAAGATATACGGCTGGAGCAGCCAGAGGGCGCTGATATTCACCGGCGTGAAGTTCGGCCGCTCGCCGATGATCGCGATACGCGCGCACCCGCTGAAGCCGGCGATGGTCGTCTACCACAGGCCGGAGAAGGTCGACGAGCTCGCGGTGAAGCTTGCGGAGATAGAGAACATTCCGCTGATAAGGACGAACCTGGACGTCAACGTCCTGATAGAGAGGTTGGGCAGACTGTAGGACAGCTGGTGAATGGGATGGATGTTGGAATTGTCAGCTATGGTGCATACGTGCCGAGGTACAGGATCACCCCGAAGGAGATCGGGCGCGTCTGGGGGCTGGACGGTGCCGGATACGGGAAGGGACTGATGATCGAAATGAAGTCGGTCGCCGGTCCGGACGAGGATGTCATCACGATCTCCGTCGAGGCTGCCAGGAGCGCGCTCAGGAGGGCGAAGATCTCGCCGCAGAAGATCGGCGCGATCTATGTCGGATCTGAATCTCACCCTTATACGGTCAAGCCGAGCGGGACCGTCGTCGCCGAGGCGATAGAGGCTACGCCGAACCTTATGTGCGCGGATTATGAATTCGCATGCAAGGCCGGGACCGCGGCGATCCAGACCTGCATGGGGCTCGTAAAGTCGGAGATGATCGAATACGGGCTGGCGATCGGGGCCGACACCTCCCAGGGCGCCCCAGGCGACGCGCTGGAGTTCTCCGCATCCGCAGGAGGGGCCGCATTGCTGATCGGCTCCAAGGACGTCATCGCGAGGATCGACGCCACGCTCTCGTACACGACCGACACGCCTGACTTCTGGAGGCGCGAGGGGCAGATGTACCCGACCCACGGCGGCAGGTTCACCGGCGAGCCGGCTTACTTCAAACACATCAACTCATGCGCGAAGATGCTGTTCGAGAGATGCGGGACAAAGCCCTCGGATTACAAATACGCAGTATTTCACCAGCCGAACGGCAAGTTCCCCCAGAAGGTCGCGAAGCAGCTCGGCTTCACCACGGAGCAGATAACGACCGGCCTGCTGACCCCGCAGATCGGGAACACTTACTCGGGAGCCGTGCCTCTTGGTCTTTCGGCAATCCTGGACGAGGCGAGCCCAGGGGACAGGATATTCGCGATCGCATACGGATCCGGCGCCGGTTCGGACGGCTTCGACATCACGGTGACGCCGGCAATCGAGAAGTTCGACAGGGCCGCAGCGCCGAGCGTCAAGCAGCTGTTCCAGAACCTGAAGCAGCTGGACTACGGGACCTACGCGAAATTCCGCGGCAAGATACATCTCCAGGGGGAGTGAAGATGAGAAGGGTAGCGATCATCGGGACAGGCATGACCGAATTCGGCGAGCTCTGGGACCTCTCCTTCAGGGACATGGGGATCCTGGCGGGCTTCGAGGCCCTGCACGATGCGAACGTCACCTCCGAGAAGATCGACGCGATGTTCGTCGGCAACATGTCCGCCGGAAGGTTCATCGACCAGGAGCACGTCGGCGCGCTCATCGCGGACTACGCCGGACTGGCCAAGACCCATATCCCGTCCACCAGGGTGGAGGCGGGAGGGGCGAGCGGCTCGCTCGCGATCCGACAAGGGTTCCTATCGATCGCATCCGGAATGCACGACATCGTCGTGGTCGGAGGGGCCGAGAAGATGACCGACGTCGGGGACGACGAGGTCATGAACATCCAGTCCGCGGCGGCGGATCAGGAGTGGGAAACCGTCTTCGGCGCGACCTATCCCAGCCTCTTCGCCCTGATGGCGCACCGCCACATGCACGAATACGGCACGACGAGGGAGATGATGTCGTCGGTCGCCGTAAAGAACCACAAGCACGGCTCGCTCAACCCGAAGGCCCAGTTCAAGAGGGAGATCAGGCCGGAGGATGTTGAGAGATCGCCGCCTGTATCGCTCCCGATAAGGACGCTCGACTGCGCGCCGATATCCGATGGCGCCGCAGCTGTCGTGATGTGCCCTCTGGACATGGCGAAGAACTTCACCGACAGGCCTATCGAGATAATCGCCTCCGCGCAGGCCAGCGACACGCTCGCGCTCAACCAGAGGAAGAGCATAACGGAGATGGCGGCGACCAGGGTCGCGGCGAAGAGGGCGTACGAGATGGCGAAGATCCAGCCGAAGGACGTCGACGTAGCCGAGGTGCACGACAACTTCACGATAACGGAGATAATGGCGATCGAGGACCTCGGTTTCTTCGAGAAGGGTCACGGCGGCAGGGCTTCCCTAGAAGGGAAGACCGGTCTGCAGGGCGAGATAGCTGTGAACACCTCCGGAGGACTGAAGTCAAGAGGCGACCCGATCGGCGCCACCGGTGTGGCTCAGATAGTCGAGCTCGTCCAACAGCTGAGGGGGAAGGCAGATAAGAGGCAGGTGCCTGACGCGAAGATCGGCCTGGCCCAGAACGTCGGAGGGACGGGCGCAACCGTGATCATTCATGTCCTGGGGGTGGGGCGATGACGAAGACCCCGAGGTACTGGCGGGAGAACCAGAGCAGATACAACATGATCGGCGCGAAGTGCGCGAACTGCGGGAAGGCCTATTTCCCGCCGAGGACGATGTGCCCCGACTGCGGCAGGAAGAGCATCGGCAAGATGGAGGAGTTCAAGTTCTCCGGAGCGGGGAAGATCTATTCGACCACGGTCGTGCACGAGGCGCACGAGCAGTACGACATGCAGAAGCCGTACATCATCGCGCTGATTGAGCTGGACGAAGGCGCAAAGATCCTTGGGCAGATCATAGATTCGGAGCCCGAGGAAGTCAAGATCGGCGACCGGGTGAGGTCGACGCTCAGGAAGCTCGGAGAGGAAGGAAAGGCCGGCATCATCTACTACGGATACAAGTTCGCGAAGGAGTAGTTCTAGAATTCCAGCGCGGCCCCGCAGCTGCCGCACTTCTTCGTCCGCTTCGCACACGCAAGGTGCTCCGTGCCGTTGCACTTCAGGCAGACAGCGATGTCGAAGCCTGGCTTCACCTTCCCGTTGCATGACGAGCATGTGGTCGGCTCGGTCGCGCGGGCGGTCCTCGCCGTCGGCTCCTTCGGGACCACCTTGATCGGGGTCTTCGCAGTGAATTCGAAACTCTTGCCGTCGAAAACTCTCTTTGCGGCGATGGCGATCGTGACCTCTATCTCGCCGGACTGCTTGGGGAGGACCGGTATGCTGACGCTCCTCGTCTCCCCGGGCTTCAGACCGGGTATGTCCGGGACCGACTCGACCTCGATGTTCCCGCCGTGGAACTCCATCTTCAAGTCCTTCGCGAGCGCCTTGCCCTTGTTCGTGACGTCGAATAGGATCATGCCGCGCTGCTCGTGCTTGAGCTCGACCGGCTTGATGACGATCGCGATCTCTGGGCTGAACTTGTCCAGGCTCCCCTTGGTGAGCTCCGCGGCCTCGCCCAACATCCCTATCGCGGAGGGATAGTCTTTGTCGCGTTCGATCTCCGCCATCGCGACCAGCCTGTCGCTCTCCTTCGTCGGCAGGCCGAACTTCTTAGCAACCGTGATCGCGCTCTCGGCGGCGTACTTCGTGTCCAGGTATTCCCTGTGGAGCGCCTCTATCTTGGAGAGGAGGTTATCCGCGTCCAGCACCGTCCGGAACGCGTCGTCGAACTGTCCATCGTCCATCTTCAGCTCGACGCTCTTCAGCTCCTCGTCGACCAGCTTAGTGGCCGCACCGCTCTTCGCGATGACGCTCATCTTCGCGCGGACTTCGTCTATCGCCTCATGGATCTTCTCTCTCAGCGCCTGCTCGATCCTGACGACGACCTTCTGGGTCTGCTCGTAGGCAAAGTCCCAGAGCCCCTCCTTCGCCGATGTCTGGGCGACATCAAGCAAATCGCGGAGTTCCTTCTCCGGAAGGCCGAGGTGCCTGCCCGAGTCCAGCAGACCCTCGGCCTGCCGCAGCTTCTCGGTGATGATCCTCTCGAGATCGATGGAAACGGCCCTCTCCGCCTCGATGCAGGTCTTCCTGCACGTGTCGAACTCGGCGGCCTGAAGCGCCTGGTCGGCCGTCTGCTTCATCATGTCGACGGCCGGGATTTCCAGCCCGATCCGGTTGAGCCTCGCGATCCTGTCGTCGAGCGAGTTCAGGTCGAGGCGGCAGTCGTCTATCTGCCGCCGCACCCGCTCTATCTCGTCGCCTAGCGAGATGGAAAGCTCTATGACCTCCGCGAATTTCTTCTTCTTCATCGCTGACTCGGCACTGGCGAATATCCTCTCGGCCCTGGACACCACCAGCATGTCCTTCTCCGCGTCCTCGAGCCTCTTCTTCGCCACCGCGAGCGAGTTCCCTGCGATGCTGTGCTGCAGGTCCGCCCGGTCGAGCTCCTGCTCGCACTGCATGATGAACCTGATCGCCCCCTGGAACTCCATCGTGCCGTAGGCCTTCTTCGCCTCGGTCAGGAGAGAGTTCGCGGTCTCGATCTCCGCGCCGTCCTTCTCGGCCGCCTCGATCCTCTTGACAAGCTTGTCGAAGAGCCTGTCGAGGTCCTTCTTGATGACATCGAGGGTCTGGGTCGATATCTTCCTCGCGAACTCGAATGAAATTGCATACTTGTGGCTGTTCAGTGCGTCGATCGCCTGTTCGAGCAGAGATCTGGGCTCCGCCATGTCGAGGCCGATCGCTTCGGCGTCCCTGATCCGCTCCCTCGCGATCCTGATCTCCATCGCGCTCTTCGAGCTGAGGTCCCTGATCTGGTCAATCTCGTCCTTCGCAAGCAGCGCGCTCTTCAGGCTCGTCTCGTAGTCAGTCTGCTCGTACTCGGCCTGCGCCTGCTCCAGGAGCTTCTCCGGCCTCGAAGCGTCCACTCCGACGTTCTTCGCGTCCGCGATGAGCGCCCTTATCTCGGTTATCTCGCTGGTGACTCTCACCTTGAACGCTTCTGTAATAGTCGCCTGGGCCCTCTTCGCGGCGACGAGCGCGGCGTCGTACTTCCGTTCCTTCATCGCCGCCTTTGACTCGTCGAGCGCCTTGCTCATGTCGCCGGCGTCGACCTTCTCCCTCTCGGCGAACTCCAGGCTTGATTTTAAAACAAGAATCATCTTGGCGGCGAGGTACATGCCCATTGTGTTCTCGATGCTCTTCTCCGCATCGGCGACCATCGAGCTCACCTGGTCGATTTCCAGTGAGTTCATCGCATCCTTCGCTTCGTTGAGAAGTTTCATCGGGGCGGTGACATCCAGCCTGTTCTTCGAGGCGTCCGCAAGGAGCTCCTCGCATTTCTTCATCTTGGACAGGACGACCTGGCGTTCCTTCGAGAACCTGTTTATCTCGTCGAGGATGCGCTTCGATGTCTGGTAGGAGGATGAGTAATTGCCGGCGTCCAGCATGTCCTTCGACTGCTTGAACAGCCCCCGCCACTTGGTCGTGTCCATCGATTCCTGCTTCGCTTCCTCAAGGACAGACTTAAGCGCGAAGAGCGTCTTCTTCGAGATGTCCTCGAGCGTCGCATCGGCATCGTGGATCGCCTCTTTCGCTGTCGCGACCGCGTTCTCCAAATGCCCTTCGCCGACCGACTGGTCGGCCTTGGAAATCATCAGGCGCAGGTCCGCCGCGTCTATCCCGGCGGCTTCGAGCTCGCCGAGCTTGACCTCGGCGTCGCCGATGAGCCTCTTGCATTCCTCGGCGCCTCTCTTCTCCACCCCGCTCTTGATGTCGGTGATGAGCTCCAGTGCGTCGACGAACTTTGACGCCTCGGCGAGATCCTTCGCGCTGTAGAGCTCGGCCTTGTATTCCGTGACATCGAACGATTTCGTGCATTCATCCAGGAACGCCTCCATGCTGGAAATCGTATCCATGATGAAATCGTGGCTCGCGGCATTGGAGATCTCGATGCTCTCCTGAGCGGCCTTGTAAGCATCGGCGGCATTCAGCTCGGCCAGATGGTCGTTCGCCGACTTCAGCAGGTCCTTGGCACCGGAGACGTCGGCCTTGAGCTGGACCGCGATCTGCAGGATGTTCTCGGCATCGAGGACCTTCTCCTGCGCGATGTTCTTGAAGTGTCTGTCCAGCGCCTCGACCCCCGCGGACGCTTTCTCCGCGGCGAGGACGAAATCCTTCTCCGACAGGGCGCCCCTCGCCTCCTGGAAAAACGTCATGTTATCCGGGATGCTGATGCCTAGATCTTCGAGCGCCTTGATCTGGTTAGAGAGGTTCTCAACTCCTTCCTGGGCATGCCTGAAGGCGCCCAGAGAGTTCTCGATCTCCTTCTCCGCCTCCTCGGCGGCGTTTATCGCCTCTTCGAAGGACCCCTTCTGCAGCTTCTCCCTGGATGAGTTCAGCAGGTTGATGGCGTCAGTGATGTCGACGCCGAGCTTCTTGGCAAGGACGAAGTTGTCCTTTGATTTGGAAATTGACGCCAGCACGAGCTTGAACTGAGTCTCCTTCAACAGCGTCCTCGCCTTGTCGAGGTTCCTGCTGGCCTCAGCGACCTCGTGATCCTTGATGAGCTTCGCGCTTGCGTCGACGAGCGACAGGATCGGGTCGACCTCCCCGCCGTGCCTCTTCGTAGTCCTGGCATCTTCCCTCAGCCTGCGGGTCTCCTCGTGTATCCTTCCAGATACGGACTTCTCGCACTCGCTCTGCGCGCGCCTCGCATAGCTCATCGCCTCGTCGAACTCCTTTGCTTCGAGCAGTTCGCGCGCCTTGGAGATGTACTCCTTGAGCTTGACCGTGTCCGCGCCCAGATCCTCGGCAGACAGCACGCTGTCCTCTATCGAGTCTATGTCGGAGACAATGCGCGTCCGCAGCATGTCGGCGGCCGCCTCCATGACCGTCTTGACGGAAGTTATGGCGGTCGTGTAATCCTCCGACTCGATCATCTGTTTCGTGCTCTGGAGGTCCTTCTGGAGGTCGTCGACGTTCTCGCCGAGCTCCTTCGTCTTCAGGGTGATCTGCTGGGCCCTGGAGTACGCCTTCGCATACTGCTCGTGCAGGGCCTTTTGGGAGGAGTCGTAGGTCTGCTCGGCGAGCCTGATCGCTCCGTCGAAGTCGTCCTTATCGAGGGCGGCCTTCGTGTCGGTCATGAGCTGCTTCAGTGGCGCCGACTCATCGCCCACTTCGACAATGATTTTCACGATCTCGTCGGCGGTGGCGAGTATCGAATGGATGCGCTCGACGAAGACGCTCTTCGCGACACCGGCGGCCTTCTCGGATTTCTCAAGCGCAAGGTCGTAGTCCTTCCCATCCAGTGCCGCTACCGCCTCGGCGATCGCCTTCTCGATGGCGCTGACATCGGCGTTGACGCTCTCGCAGTGCCCGAGTATGGCTTCCGCTGACTGGAGTCGCGCCTCTGCGTCGCCCTTCTTCTTAGAAGCTTCCTTGGCCTTCTGCTCAAGCTGCTTTGCTAGCTGAAGGCTCTTGATATAACTGCCTGCCAATGTGATTCATCCCATCTTTTGGTAGAGATTACCCCATCTGAATGGAGCTAGAGCTCCGTCTAAGGCATGCATCTGGACTTTAGACGGGCATTTCAGGTCTCCCTGACTTTATAAATATATCGAGGAAGGCGACAAATAATGATACAACCTCATTGAGAAAGATTCTAATACCGGAGCCTGAAGGAGAGATATTTCTTAGGCGACCAATGTATTTTCTGGCTTCTCGATCCGCCGGAGCAGATAGGCCGTCACCTTCTCCTGAAGCATAGACGGCATTATCTCACCCTTCAAGCAGCTACTCAAGGCCTCAGTGAGTTCGACTGGCAGCGCTTGAGTAATCTCCATCCTTGGGCAAATAAAACCTATCGGACCGTATGGAAGGATTCGCGCTTGCTCCTCAAGGATGTCGATGTCCTGTGGGTTGTCGTATCTCTCTCCCTGGTTCTCCTCGTTGTATTGCGATTCATTGGTCATTAATGATTTTGAGGGAATCAGGAAAAAGCCTTATCTCCTGGCGAGGGGATGCAGTTCAAGGAAATGGAGGTTATTGTATCTCTGAGATTAAAGGCGAAGTGAAGCTTCAGAAAGGAAACGGTGCTATCAAGATTCTACCAGTGTCGCTCGTCTTTGTCCTGATTCTTGGTTATATTGCGATACTAATCAGCATCTCTCCTGCACCAGGAGTCTCCGCCCATATCTCATATACGTCTCATACTACAATTTCAATCAACGGTGATTTGGACTTTCCCACTCAAGCAACTGCTGAATCATGGAGTGGCGATGGCACATCAGGAAATCCCTACATCATTCAAGGATATGACATAAACGCATCCTCTGCGTCTACGCACGGGATATACATACGAAATACGACAGCATTCTTCGCAATTGAAAACTGCTTTGTCCATCATACTTATTCTCATGCAGGTATCTTCCTGCTCAACTGCAGCAATGGAATGGTCAATAACAATACTTGCTTAGTCAATTATTGGGGCATCTACATTCAAGATTCAAGTGACATCAATCTCACGAACAATATCTGCGACTCTAACACCTATGAAGGCATCTTTATCGAATTGTCTCGCGACAACACTATATGCAATAACAGTTGTTCTAACAACTCGATCGGAATTCTCCTTGATCTGTCGACCTATAATTTGGTCAGCAACAATAGCTGTTGGTCTAATACTCTTTCTGGCATTATCCCCAATCTATCCAGTAACAATACTATCAATGGTAATAGCTGCAAATTGAATGATATGGGTATGGAATTTTATCAGTCTGGAGCCAACATAGTTAGCAATAACAACTGCTCGGACAATAGTAAGGGAATGCATTTTTGGTCAATCTGCAACGACAACTCGATAATCGGAAATCTGTTTGAAAATAACTCCGATTACGGCATTTGGATTCAGTACGGTTCCTATAATCTCCTCCGGAACAACAGTTTCATCAGGAACCACGGAGCGAATTCTTCCTATTATCCGGCTCATGTCCAAGCATATGATGATGGGACTAACAACTATTGGAGCTCATCAGGGTACGGCAATTACTGGTCAGATTGGACGACACCGGACATTGTCGCCCCGTTCGGGATTGTCGATAATCCTTACAATATCTCGGGGAGCGCGGGAGCGAAGGACTACTATCCGCTGGTGAAGCTCGGCGCGAACCTCTATCCGATGACAACCGCCTCATTGTCCGGCACACTTGGATTGAATGGCTGGTACAGGTCATCTGTCACTGTGACTCTGCACGCGACAGCCTCCGGGGGCGGGGTGAACGCGACATTCTACCATATCAGCACATCAGGTAGTTGGTTGAAATATTCCTCTTCATTCGTCCTCTCGAACGATGGCATCTCTACTGTCCAATTCTACTCGATGGACAACGCAAGCAACAATGAGTCGGTGAAGAGCACCGCCATCAAGATCGACACAAAGAGCCCGACAACGCACGCGACCGTCACAGGTTCGAGCGTGACTCTTTCTGCTTCCGACAACGTCAGCGGGGTCAACTGCACGAAGTACCGCGTGGACAGCGGGACGTGGCTGAATTATTCTGGAGCGTTCCAAGTGGCCGCTGCAGGTAACCACACGATCGAATTCTATTCGATCGACAATGCAGGCAACAATGAGAGCATGAAGACAACCTGGGTGAGCAACGGAGGCGGCGGAGGTCTTGGTTCAATCTTCGATCAATACGGCATCCCGATTATTGGGTTCATCATCGCAATCATAGTTGTCATCGCCGTCTACCACGCCCTATCTAGTAAAGGCAAAGATAGTAAAGGCAAAGAAAACGAGTAAAACCCCGATCTTCCCACGGGAAGCACTCTATCCGTCTGGAGAGCGATCAGAAAAACCTTATCTCCTGACGAGGGGATACCCGAGCGCGGGGAATTGGAACGAAATTAAGAATCAATCTCCTATCCATTCTTGGAGCGATCATCGGCATAATTGCGCTTCTCTTTGAATGGAATGTCGTTGTGACTGTCTACATTGGTTTTGATATGCACCCTCTTATTGTGCATCAAAACGGATTCGACTTTTTAATGGATGGCTTTCGGCAAATGAATTGGATTAATGCATTATTTTTAATATACGTCATCGGAACGATCCTATCATTCCTTTCTCCGATTAGTGGATTCATTCAATCAATATGCTCTTTCATTCTTCTCATCGTAATGCTGTTTCCATCAGAACCTATCTGGATTTGGGTCCAATGGTTCCCAATCGGAGAATTGATTGGCGTATTTTCTGGCATAATTGTTGTTCTATCCTTTTTCAAACCTCAGGGTATAGGTTATCGCCACGGAGAACCGATTCCATTACGCACTCGATTATTCAGTTTCTCAAGACTCCAGAAAATCATTGTCGATGCGACAGTCATCGCAGAAAGATAGATGATTAATAGAATCGAAAAAAGCCTTGAAAGGGGTTTGAGGGGAAGAAAGGCTCGATTCAACCACTGGCTATTTGTTTATCGGTGGTGGGGCGGAGTAAATGTCTTTTTCACGCATCGGTCGCATATTTGAGATTGTGATTCGTCCCGTCGGAATATACAATATGCGCGCAACTGTTAGAATCGATAGCCATGGAAGGACTCTGACCCACATCATTTGTGAGAAATCCATCGGCCATGTCCACCGAATAAGTGATCCAAAGGCCAGTCATATTGGTCGCGTACTTTAGGGAGAGGTAGCTTCCGCTGCCAGTATAGGCAATCTGCAATCTTCCGTTCGAGTCAACCGCAATGGATGATTGACTCCCAAACCCAGCATCGATTGCATGCACAACCCAACTTTCGCCTTCATTGGTCGCATATTTGAGAAGAACATTCGAGTTGTCATAGTAGCTCAGATGAACGCGGTTGCTGGAATCTAGTGCAATCGATGTTCCAAAACCTACATCTCCCGCGCCATCGACTATAGAGACATTCCATTGACCATCTGCATTAGTTGCATATCTGAGGCATTTATGGGTGGCATCGTAGTAGCCGATATGCGCCTTATCATTGGAATCAGTTGCAATGGAGCTGCAGTACCCCACATCTCCATCATTATCTACAGTAGATATCTTCCAGCTACCTCCGGCATTTGTTGCAACTTTCAGATTTCCCTGTGCTCGATAGCTGATATATATCTCATTTTTAGAGTCAATGGCCATTGAAGGCCATTCGCCTCCGTCACCATCGATAACGTAGTCCTTCCACTGGCCAGTCACATTGGTCACATATTCGAGGGAATGGTGAGCCGCGAAATCGCCTGGAATTCCGCTGCTGGAGTTTGAGTAGGCGATGAATATCCTCCCGAAGTGATCAATGGCTATCGATGTTTTGGTATCGACGAAACCCGTGTGCTTAATAATTTGAGTGCTCCAATTGCCGTTGGAATTAGTCGCATATATGAGAGAGCTGCTGTTTGATTCATAATAGCAAACATGCGATTTGCCAATTGAATCGACGGCGATTGAATCGCACGGTGATATTGAGCCGTTGAATTTCGAGCCAGTGGATCCGACTACCGATATGTTCCAGCCTACTCTCGGCGGCCAAGGAATTGCAGAAACCTCGTTTGATTTGGGGCCCTCGCCTGCACCGTTCAATGCTGAGATCAGATAATAATTGGTTCCGCCTGACGGGCTGAGATCTGAGTACCAAGAGACGTTCCCAACCTGTGCGAGAAATGTCTCATTTCCACTCGCGTTGCCTCGATATATTCTGTAATTCGTCACCGGAGAACTGCCGCTGGAAAGGGGATTGGTCCATGATAACATCACCTTGTCATCGGTCGAAGATGACATGAACTCGCGAGGTGCTGAGGGGGTTGAAAAAAGCATGATAAATATGACGTAGTATGTGGCCATCGCAACCACGATGGCAAAGATGATGCTCAGAAGAACCAACCTCAATTTTCTTTTATCTGCCTGCTTCGGCCTCAAAGCTCCTCCTCCTCATTCGTCAATCCTTCTGAAGTGAGTGGGTCGGTTCGATAAGATTCTTTCCAAAGACGGGACCGTCATCTACTGCCACTCTCTTTAAAGCTGGAACCTCAGGCGATCAGGAAAAGCCTTATCTCCTGTTTGAATTGACGTGCGAGTCAACAGAAAAGAAAGAATCTTATCGAGGAGATGTGTACTAAATAGGAGAGTGTGTGGGGCGATTTGAAGAAATTCCGCGTTTCTCAGAAAGAGAGACTGATGATGATCTCCGCTGTAATTGTCTCAATCGCTGTAATCCTCAGCCTTCTCTATTTCGTGGTTTTACCCGTTAACGCCCACATCTCATGCGACGTTAAACCTGGACCATCGAGGTCTATGGCGACCTTGATCTTTTCGGGAAATGTCATTAATCATGGCCTTTTCAGCAATAATGTCGCCCTAAACTTCACTCTGAGATTCGTCGATATACTCACGCACAGCGATATTGAACGTAGCAAACTATACGGGTTGGGTCCCATAAACGCAGGAAGCTCGGTCTATTTCTATCAGCAAGAGATTGTTCCTTGGTATTGGTACAATTTCACATTCAATTATCGAATCATTCTATTGTGATGTTTTCGGAAAAAGCCTTATCTCATGACGAGAGGGTGAGTGGGCGGGGAAAATGGAAAATCAGCAGCCCAAACGAGAGATAGGTAGAAGGACGAAATTACTGATCATCGTTTATGCGATTATTGTCTTCATCATCGTTTTCGCATTACTCCTTCTAATGTCCACAATCAGCTTCTTCTAATCGCCCTTATGAAAAAAGCCTTGAAAAGGGTTTTTGGGGAAGACGGGAGAACGTTTCAATGACTGGCTGATAAATATCGCAGTTTCAGGCCCGGTAACATTCTAATATCGCCTGTTGAGCGATCGGCACATCTTTGGGAGAGGTTTTTTTCTTCGGCGGCGTCACAGGTTCAGCTCTATCACCCGCGACTGGTCGAATGAATCTAGCATCATGCCGTCTCTCGCGGACATGACGACGGAATTCAACGGCATGAGTCCGACCAGCTCGCTGCCTGCGACACTGACCCCGCGTTTCCCTGCCTCGCCCTTGATCAGCTCGTAGACCCTGTAGGGGGAGACGAGGTCGGTCCTTGTTATGTTCGTCGATACCTGGACGCATCTACCGGAAGACAGCTTGAGCCCGAGGGCCTTCAGCCCGGCTAAACCGCTGTTCTTCTCTCGGATCGCTTCTGCGATCTCCTCCGCGACCTTGAGGTCCTTGGACCTCAGGTTGACGTTGAACGCGATCAGGGGCTCCCTAGCTCCGACTATGGATGCGCCGGCGGTAGGGTGCAGCCCCGGTCCACCGAAATCAGGGCGCTTTTTCCTGTCCTTCTTCACGAGCTCCCGCATCTGCTCGAAACCTTTCAGGCGGATTTTTTCCAGCCGGATCCTGTCCTCCCTCAGCGCGGCGAAGCCGTAGAGGTACGTCGGTACCTCCGTCTCGTTCCAGATCCTTTTCGCAAGGTCCCTGGCAAGGTCGATGCAGTCAGACATGCAGATGTCCCGTATCGGCACGAGCGGGATGACATCAGCGGCCCCGAGCCTCGGGTGGACACCCTCGTGTTTGTTGAGGTCGATCAGCCTCTCAGATGCCCTGACGGCCGCGATGGCGGCCTCGACGACCGCGGTAGGCTTCCCGATGAAAGTGATGACGGAGCGGTTATGGTCAGAATCAGAATGAAGATCGAGGATTTTCACGCCTGGCACGGAGTCGATCTCATTCATTATCACCTTGATGACCTCGGGCCTCCTCCCCTCGCTGAAGTTCGGGACGCATTCGACTATCGGCCCCTTCAACGGCTTGGTGATGCTCATTAGATTCCCTACCAAAAATCAGAATCCAGATTAATCATTTCCTCTTGATGTCGACGCTCGCGACGCGTTCGAGCACAAGGTCGATGCGCTTCTCGTCCGGCAGGGTCGAAATCTCGGCGTTGGAGACCCCGAAGCCGGAAAGGTCCTTCGGGCCGGAGTCGATTATCGACTCGTCCTCCTCTATCGACAGCTCCTTCGCGAGCTTCTCCTTAATCCCCTCCGCGAGGTCTGCCACGCACACGATCGACCTGCTGTCCCTCTTCAGGCCGAGCAGTGCGACCGCCTCCTGGATCTGCCTGCAGCCGGACATGTAGAGCATCGTCTCCGTCGCGAGGGAGTCCGAGACGTTCTGCCCGTTCTCGAACGCCCTGACCGCCTTCATCAGGGCCGATCTGATGTGGTCCGGGCCGAACACGCGCTTCGCATCCAGCAATCGGATGGATGCGTCGGTCCGGTTCGACATTCCCGCAGCCTTGCGGAGCATCGAATCCATGGACTCATCGGTGGTCCCCGCGAAGATTAAGAGCGAGCGCCCGCCGTGTTCGAGTATCTGCATATGGGTTCCTCATGAGTGTGACGTATATATGATAATGAGTAAAATCATGGACTCATGCCGGGCCATCTCCGAAATCGCTCAGCGCCTTCTGCCCGGCCTGCTCATTCTCCTTCGCCTTCGCTTCGCTCTCCTGACCGAGGTCGCGCTTCAGCTGGACCGCGAGGGATTGGCCGATCGTGGGGATCCTAGCAAGCTTCTGGACGTCCGCCTCCCTTAGGTCGGCTATCGTCCTCAGCCCGTTGTCAAAGAGCGCCCTCGCCCTGACTCTGCCGACGTTCTTCATCTTGGCTATCTCGAGCAACTCCTCCTTCACCCCTTTCGTTATCCTCCTGACCATCGGCTCTAGGCGCGCGTGGGCGTCCTGCCGGAAGATTGCACACATCTGATCAAGCGAATACGCCATCCACTGCGCGATGTCCATCTTGTTCCGGATGTCGCCCGGGCCGATCCCGAACTTCTTCTCGATCTCCTCCTCGCTCCTCTCCTGGATCCAATCAAGGAGCAGCGAGGCGGTCTTCACTTCGGCCAGGAAGAATTCGTACTGCGAAAGGTCGTCGGGGGGCTCCAGCAGCAGCTCCTTGCGCTTCACTTTCAGGAGCTCCTCGACCCATTTTCCATCGTTCCTCCTCAGGTAGAGGGGCTGGAGCTCCGTGGTCGAGGCGAGCGCGTGAAGGATCCCGAACTCGCAGCCGTCGTGGAATCCCTCGAGGGCCTTCTTGAAGATGACTGCGCTGGCCGGGTCGAGGTAGAGGTCGCTCACCCTCCTCCCGAAGAACGTCGCCTTGACCGTGCCGGAAGGATCTATTCGAATCATCTCGTGCTCCTCAAGGAACGAAAGGATGCGGCGGATCGTCTCCTCAAGGAACGAGACCTCGGTCTGGACAGCGAGGAAGGAGTGTTCGATGAAGCTCATGATCTCCTCCTCCGAGCTCACGCTCTTCGTTGCGATCGCTGCAAGGATGTGCGACCTGAGCGCGGGCTCGGTCCCGAGCTTCGAGAAGATGTCCTCGGGGTCGGCCAGCAGGTAGTTCTCGAGGAGGAACGACTTGTGCTCTTCGTCTTTTGCGATGAGGATCGCCTCGCCGAACTTGTCGTATTTCGGCCTGCCGGCGCGGCCGCACATCTGCTTGATCTCGAGCACCGGTATCGACGCGTGCCCGAAGTCCGAGTCGTACCTGCTCATCTCGCGGATGATGACGGTCCTCGCCGGGAGGTTGATGCCGGCAGCCAGGGTGGGGGTCGCAACTATGCATTTGATCTTCCCTATTCTGAATGACTCCTCTACCCTCCTGCGTTGCTCGTTCGTGAGGCCGGCGTTGTGGAAGGCGACGCCCGAGCGGATGCACTCCGAGAGTCGGTGCCCGAGGGAGGTCGGTTCCTCCTCATCGACCGAGACGTCCTTCGACAGGCTCTTCAGCGACGGGGTTTTCTCGATGAAAGGTTTCACTATCGGGCGCAATGTCCGCGCCAGCGACTCGCTCGACCGCCGGGTGTTGACGAACACCAGCGACTGCCCTCCGCCGGCGAGGCATTCCTGGACGAGGCTGGCCACCGGGTCTCCGATGTCCCTGATCGCCCGTGTGGAATTGTCCGAGAAGAAGATGCGCCCGTCGACGTAGATGCCCTCCTTGAGGGGGACCGGACGCCACTCGCTCGTGAAATGTGCCGCGCCGAGCCACTCAGCGATCTGCTTCGAGTTCTTTACGGTGGCGGACAGGGCGATGATCTGCGCCTTGGGGTTGATCATCTTGAATTTCGTCAAAGTCACCTCGAGTGTCGGTCCCCGATCCGGGTCGTTCATCAGATGGACCTCGTCGGCGACGACCACCGACACCTGTTCCAGCCAGCTGGCCCGATGTCGCAGCAGGCTGTCGATCTTCTCAGAGGTCGCGACGATGACATCGAACCTCTCGAGGTTCTGATCCTCTGCGTCATAATCGCCGATCGAGAGGGCGACTCTCACTCCGAGACCCTCGAACTTCTTGAGGTCCTCGAACTTCTCCGAGGCCAGCGCCCTCAGCGGCACGATGTAGACGGCCTTCTTCCCCTTGAGGACGGCGCTGACTATCGATAGGTATGCCACCAGCGACTTCCCGCTCGCGGTCGGGACGGCGAGAACGATGCTCTTTCCTTCGAGAGCGGCCGGGAGAGCATCCTCCTGCGGGGGGTAGAGGTCCGAGTAGCCCTGCCTGCGGAGAGAATCCACCACTGCGGGCTCAAGGTCGAGTTCCTCGAATTTCATCGGCATCCTCCCTCCTGGGAGGTTCGGGTAAGTGGGTGTCTTGGTATATTGATTTCTTTTACATGCCGCCCGCTGGGGCTCTCAGACCAAAAAGAGCCGAATCTGGCAAAAATCTCCCAAAACAATGTGATTACAATGTCTGGATATGCCATCGAAAGTATTAAAAAGAACTAAAGACCAATCTAACTTCGACATTGAGAGCATAGTTTACTGGCACTTTGGAGATCGTATATGAAAGGGTTCGATTCTGAGAAGCCTGAGTTAGGATTGTCCGATATCGAGGATTGGATCAAGTCCAAGGAGTTCAGCACAACCGCTGACCTCCCGATACCGAAGAAGCTGGTCGAGCAGGTCATCGGGCAGGACGAGGCCGTTCAGATCATAAGGAAGGCGGCCGAGCAGAAGAGGCACGTCATCCTCATCGGGGACCCGGGGACGGGCAAGTCGATGCTCGCGAGGAGCATGGTCGAGTTCCTGCCGACGGGGGAGATGCAGGACGTCATCGCGTATCACAACCCCGACGACCCCAACGAGCCCAAGATAAGGATCGTCCCGGCCGGAAAGGGGAAGGAGATTGTCGACGCGCAGAAGCGGGAGGCCCATATCAGGCGCGACCAGAAGAGCTCCGCGCTGACGATGCTGATATTCATGGTGATATCGCTGTCGATATTCGCTGCGGTCATATTCAACGACATGCAGGCAATTCTTATCGGCCTAATCGGCGCGATATTCCTGATAATACTGTTCAGGTACAGCGGCCAGAAGAAGGACGCGATAATGGTCCCCAAACTTCTGATAAGCCACCTACCTAACGAGACGCCGCCCTTCATCGACGCGACCGGCGCCCATGCAGGCGCGCTGCTCGGAGATGTCAAGCACGACCCGTTCCAGAGCGGTGGCCTCGAGACGCCCGCGCACGAGAGGCTCGAGCCCGGCGCAATCCACAAGTCCAGCAAGGGAGTCCTTTTCATCGATGAGATCAACATGCTGCGGATCGAGAGCCAGCAGAGCCTGCTGACCGCGCTGCAAGAGGGGAAGTTCAGCATACTCGGGCAGAGCGAGCGGAGCTCGGGCGCGATGGTGAAGAGCGAGCCGGTCCCGACCGATTTCATCCTGGTGGCCGCGGGCAACCTTGACGCGGTCGCGAACATGCACCCTGCGCTGCGGTCGAGGATCCGCGGCTACGGATACGAGATCTACATGCGAAGCACGATGCCCGACACCGAGGAGAACCGCGAGAAGCTGATCCGTTTCGTCGCCCAAGAGGTCGCCAAGGACAAGAAGATCCAGCACTTCACGAGGAGCGCGGTCGCGGAGATCATCCGCGAGGCCCAGAGGAGGGCCGGCAGGAGAGGGCAGCTGACGCTGAGGCTCAGGGAGCTCGGCGGCCTTATCAGGGTCGCTGGTGACGTCGCTCACGAGGAGAACGCCAAACTCGTCGACGTGCCGCACGTCCTGACCGCAAAGCGCATCGCCAGGAGCCTGGAGCAGCAGGTCACCGACAGGGCGATCGAGAAGCGCAAGGAATACAAGACTATGATCACTGAAGGATCTGCCATCGGAGTCGTCAACGGACTCGCCGTGCTCAACGCCGAGTCGTCGATGGCGGAGTTCTCCGGGCTCGTGATGCCGATCGTCGCCGAGGTGACGCCGGCCCAGACCAAGGAGGGCGGCAGGATCATCGCGACCGGGAAGCTCGGGGAGATCGCCAAGGAGTCCGTCCAGAATGTCTCCGCGCTGATCAAGAAGTACACCGGCGAGGACATCAGCAACCACGACATCCACGTCCAGTTCATCGGCACATACGAAGGCGTCGAGGGGGACAGCGCCTCCGTCTCCGTCGCGACGGCGGTCGTCTCCGCGCTCGAAGGCGTCGAGGTGGACCAGAGCGTCGCTATGACCGGCAGCCTATCCGTCCGCGGGCAGGTGCTCCCTGTCGGCGGCGTGACGGCAAAGATCGAGGCCGCCGCGGAGATGGGGATCAAGACCGTGCTCGTACCGAAGGAGAACATGAGGGACGTGCTCCTGGACGACAAGTACATCGACAAGATCAAGGTCATACCCGTCGAGACGCTCAGGGACGTGCTGCAGTATGCGCTGGTCGGTTCGAGGAAGGAGAACCTTCTCAAGAAGTTGGCAGCGCTGGCACCCGCGAAGGGAACGACCCAGAGAGGGATTATAACCTCCGACCGCCCTGTACCTCTCTGACCCAAGGATGTGAGTCTGGATGAGGGGGCTCCTCGTAGGAAGATACCAACCTTTTCATAAAGGGCATCTCGAGGTGATGAGCGAAGCCCTCGATAAGTGCGACGAGCTCATTGTCGGGATCGGGAGCGCGCAGGAATCGCACACTCTCGAGAACCCGTTCACCGCCGGTGAGAGGATAGAGATGATACGGCGATGCCTCGGCAAGGAGAAGCTCTCGAGGACGATCATGATACCGATCCCTGATGTCAACAGGTTCGCGATCTGGGTGTCCCACGTCGAATCGTTCGTCCCCCCATTCGAGCTGGTGTTCACCAACAACCCGCTCACAAGGTCTCTTTTCGAGGAGAAGGGCTACAAGGTCAACCCGATGAAGATGTACGACAGGAGCCGGTATGCGGGCACTGTGATCCGCGAGCGCATGCTCGATGGAGATAAATGGGAGGACCTGGTCCCCCAGCAGATCCGCGGATACCTGAAGAAGCTGGACGGCGCGTCGAGGATCAAGGCGGCAACGAGCAAGGAAGAGTAGGTGGACCCCGATGGCTTCCCCCGAGGAGAGAGTCGGAGAGGCGCTTCGAAGGAAGAAGCTCACAGTTTCTGCGGCAGAGTCGTGCACCGGCGGCCGTATCGGGGACAAGATAACAAATGTTCCTGGGAGCAGCGATTACTTCCGAGGGAGCGCCGTCACTTACAGCAATGAGTCGAAGGTCGCGCTGCTCGGAGTCGATAAGGCCACGCTTGAGCGATTCGGCGCTGTGAGCGAGCAGGTCGCGAAGGAGATGGCGCTGGGCTGCATCGGACTGTTCGGAAGCGATGTCTCGGTGAGCACGACCGGGATCGCCGGACCGACAGGAGGCTCTCCTGAGAAGCCGGCGGGGCTCGTCTGGTTCGCCGTGACCGACGGCGACAGGATTGCGACGGAGAAAGCCGTGTTCCCTGGCGATAGAGAATCGATAAAGGAAGCGGCCGCACTGTTCGCGCTGGAAATGATCATCACATTCTTCGCGAGAAATTAGGACTGTGCAGTAAGTGATGTAACAACGTAATTCCGGTATTCTCATTTACGATTGAAGAATCGCTGCTGGTTTTTTAACCAGGGCATAACTTTTCTTTTCACTCTCTCACCATTTTCATCCCTTTTCCGATTGCCTATATAGATATCTTTACAGCACCGCCCATCGGGCATCAATAAAATCGGTCGCATTTATATCTTTCAATTGAACGAGAATACTAAGCCGGAATCCTTAAAATCCGATATCTAACGACATACTGACAAGTATGTTTATATCAGAGGTATCTGATTGGGATAAAAGTCGATATGAATTGGGGCGGAAGGGTTTTTTCATGCCTGGTTTTGCGGAGAGATTCAAAGTAAGGAAGCCGAGACCTATCTTGAAGGAAGAAGACAAGAAAATGATTCACGACGCTGCATTGGATGTCATGCACAAGGTAGGCGTTAGAGTTCATGCCAAGACCGCGCTCAATGCGTTAAAGAAAGCCGGGGCAGAGGTGGATGAGAGAGACTCGGTGGTCAGATTCCCGCCAGACCTTACGGAATCGCTGATAGCAAAGGTGCCTTCCACCATCGTGCTCGCAGGGCGGGAAAAGGAGTTCGATCTCCCTGTCGACGGAACTCACTGCTATTTCACTACAGACGGATGCGGCATCACGGTCTGGGATCAAAAGACACAGACACGGAGACTCTCGGTCCTCCAAGACATTAGGAACACGGCGATCATAGGCGACTACCTCCAATATTGCAGCATTTACGAGCCGATGGTCGTCGCATCCGATATTCCGCAGAAGGTTCATGTTATTGCAGGGATGAAAGAAGCTTTCGAAATCTCAAGGAAACACGTCGAATCGGAATCGACTTCCACCCCGGAAGAGGCGAAGTTGCAGATCCAGATGGCTTCCGAGATAGTGGGCGGGATTGACGCCCTCAGGAAGAGGCACATAATGTCCGCCATGGTTTGCACGATGTCCCCCCTCACGCTTGACGGGAATGCGACCGAAGCTGCGATGGCCTGGTCGGAAGCGCACGTGCCGGTCCATATAACCGGGATGGCTCAGATGGGCATCAGCGGCCCGGCGACAATCGCGGGGAGCCTTGTGGTGAACCATGCCGAGACGCTCGCCCTTGCGTGTGCGATGCAGGCGCATTCCCCCGGTTCGCCGGTGATATACGGCTCCGTCCTCTCGAACATGGACCCGAGGACAGGCGCTTTTCAAGGCGGATCGCCAGAGGCGATATTGCTTGGCGCGACTTCTCACGAGATGGCTAAATTCGTCAACATGCCTTCGGCTTGCGGAGGCATGGGATCGAGCTCTAGGGTACCCGGCGTCCATGCGACACTGGAGAACTCCCTGTTTTGCATGCTCGGCTCATCTGTCGCGGCGGAGATATGCAACGGCCTGGGCCTGGTGGACATGTCGATGATGCTTTCCTACGAGCAGCTGATGATAGATAACGAGATCGTCGGCATGACGATGAGCTGCTGCCGCGACATCCCAGTAACCAAGGAAACGGTCCACCTGGATTTGATCAAGGACGTCGGGATACTCGGCATAGGCCAGAGGAAGGGCGACTACCTCAGCCTAAAGGAGACGATGATCGAGGCGCGCCAGTTCTACCAATCGACCCTTTTCAGCGCGGAACCTTTCGAGCAGTGGGATGCCAAGGGGAAGAAGGACGACATGACAGTTGCTAGGGAGAAGGCGGACTGGGTCCTGAAGAATCACAAACCAGTCCTACTGGACAAGGACATACTAAAGAGGCTCGACGCGATAATCAAGAATGTCGCGAAGGTCTGATCTCCAAGAATCGGCATAAGATACAGAAGCAGTCTGTTGGTCTGGCAGGTGCGTCTCTGTCTCCTCGCGGAAGCTTCCTTCGGTTCCATCCCAGACCAAACTTTCATTATTCAGAACCGAGATAAGCGCCCAGATTGGGATGTCAGAAAGGGATCATGTCAGGATGCCGACCGGAGTGGCAGACTTCGACAGCATCATAAAGGGAGGACTGCCAGCAGGTTCAGTCGTGCTGCTTCTAGGCGATGTCGGAGCCGGCCAGCTGGAATTTGCCCTCACATCGGCCGCCAAGATAGGGCTCGTCATGGAGGATCCTAAGGCGCTCGAGTTCTTCCTCGGGCACGCGGCGAAGAACGGGAAGCTCCCAGAATCCATGTCATACATCACATTCTCAAAATCCAGGGAGGACATCCTTCAAGAGGTGGAGCTCTCCTTCAACGAGGATTACTACGAATCACTCTCGAAGAACCTCAAGTTCAAGGATTTCTCGGAGGAGTACTTCATCAGGTCGGCCGTCCCGACCCATTGGGTCGGCGACACGAAGAAGAACGGCCTTTTCTCCGACAGCGGCAGCGACAAGAAAGGGCTTCTTGAGGAGCTCGTCGGATACTTCGACGAGAACGCCAAGAACTCAGTGGTGATAGTCGATTCGCTGACGGACCTGATCGTCAACGAAACAATCCCGTTCAACGACCTCATCGCCGTCATGAAAGGGCTCCAGCGGATGGCGAAGAAGTGGAAGGGGCTCATCTACCTGCTCCTGACCGACGACATACTGGAGAAGAAGAAGCAGCAGATGGTGATCGACAGCGTCGACGGGGTCCTGATGTTCGAATGGACGAAATACCATCACACGTCGAACCGCCAGAGGTACATGTACGTGGAGAAGTTCATGAGCGTGCTGCCGCATCTGGAACAGGAGCGCATTTCGCGGTTCGCGACCTTGATCACGACCCAGAGCGGTTTCGTGGTCATAAACACCGAGAGGGTGGGATGAGATGACTGGCGACAAGGTACCGACAGGGGTAGGAGGGCTGGATGAGCTTCTTGGAGGAGGCATACCGAAGGGGCACATAGCCGTAGTCATGGGCGCGTTCGGCACCGGCAAGACCACGTTCGGGCTGCAGTTCATAAACCAGGGGCTGGCCTCCGGGGAGCAGTGCATATTCATCTCGCTGGAGGAGGACACGAAGTCGATCCTCAAGAGCGCCGATGCGTTCGGGTGGAACCTCCAGAAGTACTTCGACGAGAACAAGCTCGGGCTCTATAAGCTTGAACCGGCCGATGCGAAGAACACGGTCACCCGCATCAAGAGCGAGCTCCCCTCGTTCATAAAGGAGTTCAAGGCGACGAGGGTCGTGCTCGACTCCGTTTCACTTCTCAATATGCTCTTCGACACCGACCAGGAGCGGAGGGCGACGCTCTTCAACCTCTGCCAGCTGCTGAGGTCGACAGGATGCACCTCGCTCCTCACGGCGGAGGTCAAGGACGACAACCCCCGTTCATCGAGGGACGGCCTCGTCGAGTACACCGTGGACGGCGTCATCCTTTTGCAGTACGACGAGCCGGAGAACGCGAGCGAGGGGAAGCTCAGCCTGCGCATCCTGAAGATGAGAAGGTGCGAGCACTCGCGCAGGATCAAGCCCTACTCGATCGGCAAGAACGGCATCACCGTGTACGCCGGGTCCGACAACCTCTGAAGTCAGCGCAGCTGCTCGGATATCAGGCCGCCCAGCCTTCTTATTCCCTCGGTTATCAAATCATCTTCTGCGTGCGTGAAGTTCAATCGCATTTCGTTGCTCCCGCCACCGTTGGGGTAGAAGAGCCTTCCATGGACGTACGCAACCTTCTTCGCGACCGCCTTCGGGAGCAGCTCGTGGGTGTCGATGCCCTGGGGGAGGGTGGCCCAGAGGAACATCCCTCCTTCCGGATGCGTCCACTTTGCCTCTCTGGGGAAATATTTCTCGAGCGCGGCGAGCATTACCTTCTGCTTCCTGCCGTAAAGCTCGCGGATCACCGGGAGTTGCTTCTTGAGATATCCGCCAGAGACGTACTGGTCGGCGATTCGTTGGCAAAGCATGTTCGCATGCACATCGGTCGTCTGCTTCATGATCGCAAGCTTGCGGATTATCTCGGGGTGCGCGACGACCCAGCCGAGCCTCATCCCGGGGGAGAGGATCTTCGAGAAGCTGCTCGCGTAGATGACCCTATCCGAATCGTCAAAGGCTTTGATAGGCGGGACCGTCTCACCCTCGAACCTCAGGGCTCCGTACGGATCGTCCTCAAGGATCAGGAAGTCGTAGTCGTTCGCCAGGTCGATCAGCTTCTTCCGCCTCGACTCCGACATCGTCACCCCGGTCGGGTTCTGGAAATTCGGGATGGTGTACAGCAGTGAGGGATGGACGTTCTTCCTCTCGAGGTTCTCGAGCTGGTCTTCCAGGGCATCGACGATTATGCCGTTGTCATCCATCTTGATGTCGTCTATTACAGCCCCGTAGCTCTTGAAATCGAGCAGCGAGGCGAGGAATGACGGCGATTCTGTAATCACATGACGGCCCTGCTGGAGTAGGATCTGGGCGCAGAGGTCTATGATCTGGGTCGCCCCGCTCGTGACGATGATGTTCTCTGCGGAGCAATCCACTCCCTGCGGCCGCATGTATTCCGCGAGGGTCTGTCTGAAGGGGGCGTAGCCCTCGGTAACCCCGTACTGCAGCGCATCGATCGGCGACTCGATAAGTACCTTGTCGACGATCTCCCTGATCGCCTGAACAGGGAACGATTCGGGATTGGGGATGCCGCCGGCGAAGGAAATCAGATCGGGGTCACCCATCATCTTCAGGATCTCCCTGATCTCGGATGCGACGACCCGCTTCGCCCTGTCAGAATAGAGGTGCTCGAAATCAACCGTCATGCTGCGCACACGCCTTTCGACGAGTATTCTGTCCATCGCTTAAAGGAATTGCCATTGGAGCCGGGACGGACTCAGACCTGTCGGATTTTAGGTGGAAATACGAGATTGTCAGCTTTCCTATAGGTATAAGCACAGGATCATCTTGCCCAGTCTGGTCGATATTTCGATTATTCATTTTATTATCCAGAGAATAACCATTTAATACTGGAGTAATCCATTTCTGCCTGAAATTGCAGGGGATGGGCTATAAACCCTGTTTTCAAAACGGAGGCTAAAAATCATGGCAATGGGACAACCAGGAACGGCGCCGACCAGGAGCTGCGTTGCTTGCGGTCGGGCGATTGCGTGGGATGTTAATGTATGTCCATACTGCGGTCACGACTACAGGCCCCAGATGGCGGGAATGCAGCAACCGATGTACGGGCAGCAAATGCCACAGGGGACAAGAAAATGGCAAGGCAGTATAGCGATATTGATTATATTAGTAATTCTTTGCTGGCCAGCGGCAATTATCTACTACTTCATTAAACGGGATGAGTCACCCCGCTAATGACCTTCGCCTCAGTGCTACCAGCGTTCTAATCAATCGGTAGACGAAAACGGATATGCTTGTCCTAAATGCCGTCTTCCTTAGATTAGCAACTGCAAATGTCATCGGGTCAATTTCGGAAGGAAATAGTGGGGATTCATTCAGATTGGATCTGATGACATTCATTGACTTGAAGGGGCCTATGATTATAGCAGCAAGATGGAAACTCTCGATATCTTTGGCAACTCTTGCATGTCTTGAGCACTCTATGCCCCTTTATAAACATAAATGAAAATGCGACAGTGACCCCAACCAGGATGACGGCCAATTGTATGTTGTTGGGGGCATTGACCGCAGAGAGAAGAGTGGTGCCGACAGACACTCCAAGGATCACGTTGAGTATCAGGGAAAGTCGATGATTCTTATCAAGAAATCTTAACAGATTCACTGCAAAAGATGACAATGCAATCGGAAATGCAATTGCGAATGAGCTCATGTTCATGATTGACAGCAACAGTAAAGTCACGACGGCGGACGGATAGACTGTCACACAACCTATGCAGACGTATCTCCCCCTTATCTTGAAAACGTGGTCATCGAATTTTCCACAAAGTGGGTGGTGTGATAAGATGATCGGATCCTTATCGATTGTCGATATTATGCGCCTTATCGGATGCACAATCTATTGAACCTTTCATGGAGTATAATTAGATTTGTGATTTTAAGATTGACAGAGGCAATGTCATCATCTCGGCCAGTGAGTCTATCGAAGAAGGAAATAATCATGAGCTCTGTCTCCGGAAATCACTTTTCAATTTCGAAAGATTAATGTCTTTCACGATGTATTACGACTCGGAGGTCATAGAGTTGGATTCACAGAATCAGCCACCAAGACAATGCGTTGCATGCGGTAGGCAATTCGGTTGGGATATGAACGTCTGTCCCTACTGTGGGAAGGATTATAGACAACAGGTGTATGGGCCTCAACCCATGCAACAGATTGCACCGCAGCCACCAGTAAACAAAGGATCAGTTGCTGGGGCAGGAGTTGGAATCCTAGGTAGCGTCATGATTCTTATTGGGATTTTTCTCCCATGGGCTGGTGCCGGAGCATTTGGTTTTTCCATTTCATTTTCCGGTTGGGATTTGAATTCTATGTCGACTTCACTCGGAACCGGAGCATTATGGGAAGTTACTGCGCTGCTAGGTCTTGGTGTGCTTTGCATGATTCTATCCATCATAGAAGCTGTCACCGCCAAGGCTCCTGGTGCAATCGTATTAGTCTTCGGCATAATCTCCATCCTTGTGGCAATATTGGTATTCAATGAACTCAGCCCCATATTATCAATTCCCGGGGCATTCATTGGATTTGGCGTATATGTCTGCATTATCGGTTCGATAATTGCCACCATTGGTGGAGCAATAGGAGTCGCCCATCATACCCGAGCCCCTATGCAAACAATGCCGATGCAACCTTTGAGATAATCTCGACACCTGGCTGGGAATTGGACAACGGGTCCTTCTCAGCCAACATTTTTCTACCCCTCGTCAGGAGATAAGGTTTTTTCCGGTTACTCTCAGCCGAGATTTACTTTCGCCCAGGCGGGCTCTCGACCCATCCAAGTCTTTGGATCTCCTGCTCATATCCGCAAACATAACATCTACCTTTGAGAATCCTTTCCGGTTTCATCACAAATGCATATTTCAGATATTCGAATATCGTGAACGAATTTCTCCCGCATCGAGGACAAAGTCCGACTTGAGCTGCCATTTCCAATCTGCTCCATCAAATGGCAATCATCATGATAAGTCTTATTCCGCTCCATCCGGCCTATGATGCATTGACTGGATATGACTGGAATATATCAAAAGAACTAATGACCAATCGAATTTCAGAGATCATCATGTGTGTTGCGGTCCTCATTGGTTGGATGGAGATGGCAAGGCGAAAGAACCTCGTTTCATCGTCAGTGCTTATCATCGCGTTCACATCACTCTCGCAATCATCCACAATGTCTTCTTCTCGCAGATCTGACGACTCGTTATCGCCTCCGAACCCTTCACCACAAGTAATAAATGCATCCATGATTTAGGGCGCAATCGGGCACTCTATGAAGCTTTGGCGGCAAGGGAAGGTTAAGGACGTCTACGACGTCGACGGTCACGTCCTGGAATTCGTTTTCACAGACAAGATTTCCGTTTTCGACAAGATCATCCCGTCGGTGGTCCCTCAGAAGGGGGAGACCCTCTGCCGGACTAGCGCGTTCTGGTTCCAGATGCTCAGGGGCATGGGCATCAAGTCTCACTTCACCGAACTCATCCCGCCCAACCGGATGAGGGTCAAGAAGGTCGCCGTGATAACCGACTACAGCAAGATCACCCCGAAGACGACTAACTACCTCATACCGCTGGAGGTCATCTGCAGGCATTATGTCGCAGGCTCCCTCTTCGACAGGATCAACGAGGGGAAGGTGAGCCCGAAGGAGCTGGGTTTCCCGGCGAAGAAGAAGGTGAAGTACGGCGACGAGCTCCCGCATCCGATGATCGAAGTCACAACGAAGCTGGAGAAGGTCGACAGGCCGCTGACCAAGGCCGAGGCGATGAAGATTTCCGCGATGTCGAAGGCCGAGTACGACGACCTCGTCGAGATTGTCCTGAAGATCGACGCGGAGATTGCTGACGAGGCAGACCAGAGGGATCTGATACACGTCGACGGGAAGAAGGAGTTCGCCTTCGACGAGGACCGCGAGCTGATGATCGTCGACACATTCGGCACGGCCGACGAGGACCGCTGGTGGGACTGGATAGACGTGTCCAAAGGGAAGTTCACCGAGCTCAGCAAGGAGATGGTCCGGCAGCACTACAGGAAGACCGGCTACTACGACAAGCTGAAGAAGGCGCGTGCCGCAGGGAAGCCAGAACCAGCCATACCAGCACTTCCTGCCAAGAAGGTCAAGGAAGTCACGAAGCTCTACATCGACCTTTTCGAGCGCATCACCGGCGAGAGCTACTGATCAGTCGAGGTAGATCATCCGCTTCATGCGCCAGTCCCATATCCAGCTGTCGTCCGTCGACGCCTCACGCCTTTTGCCGATTATGTACTCGAGCTTCGCGTCGAAATCGTCCGCGTAGTGGATGGCGAGCGCCTCCGGGATCGACGGTTCCACGGGCGACCCCCATTCCTTCTTGCCGTGATGGCTGAGGATTATGTGGAGGATCTTGAACTTCTTGTCCTTGGGATACTCCGGGATCGCCTCGATCTTCTTCTGAACTATGTTCATCCCGACGACGACATGGCCGAGGAAGCTCCCCTCATCGGTCTGGCCTATGTTCGTCGTGATCTTGAACGAGTCGACCTTGCCGACATCGTGCAGGATCGCCCCGGTGAGGAGGAGGTCCCGGTCCATCTCCCTGTAGTTCTCCCAAGCGGTCTTGCAAAGCGAAACTACGTTCATCGTATGGAATAACAGCCCACCGATCTCGCTGGAATGCAGCGATATCGACGCCGGGCACTTGGAGAATTCGGCCGTGAACTTCTCGTCGAATACGGACCTGAGGAGGGTCGAGTAGTGCTTGTCTCCCACGGATTCGATCTCTTTCCTCAGCTTCTGGAGGAGCTGCTCGATGTCCTCCCTCGTGCCGATGAGCTCTTTGACATCGTACTCGCCTTCCGCCAGGCGTTTGACGGAGCCGCCCTCGTCCGGATTCACGGCGATCTCCAGGCTGCCTCGGTATTCGGACGCGGTCCCCACGACTCTGACTACGCAGTCCTTCTCGAGCGATTCGTAGGCCTTCTGGACCTCCACCGGATCCGTCCCGCCCCAGTACTTCACGGTTATCTGCCCGGTCTTGTCGGAGGCTTTGAACTCGAACATCTTCCCCTTCTTGTAGTCCGTCACAGGCTTCTTGTACTGCAACGAGAAAACCGAATTGACCTTGTCCCCCTGCCTGAGTTCGGCGATCTTCTTGCCAGAGTTGCCTGCCATCTGAATCAGCCCCCGATTGACGGAGCGGCCTCCCGCGCGTGCTCAATCGCCTTGCCGCGGCCAGTCCGCTCCTCGGACCATGCTATGCCGCGGCGGGATTATCAACCGCTCTGCTACACGTAGTAAGATTTCAGGTACTTCTCATTTCCATCGGATTCCGAGGAATCAGATCCATGAGGTAATAATCCCCGTTTGAGACTATTCCTCCAGGAGCGAACTCTATCTCGCGGCTGAACGCCGGTCCTCCGTACACGAAGGTGTGATACTCTCCGTTCTCCCCGCAATAGGTGATGGGACTCTCCTTCGCCCCGCTCCTCAGCGCCTCAATCCTCTCCAGCCACCGGCTGTCGAGGGTCCTCCCCAGGTCCTCTCTCCGGAGGAACCTCGAATTCAGCGCGACCACAATCGCTTTGAATCCTGCGCCGATGAATTCCTCCATGATCGATCTCTGATTCTGCATCCATAGGGGGAAAATCGATTCAAGGCCGACCCTCCTGCATATCCCCTCGCACCAATCCCTGTTCTGCCTGACGTCGATGTCTCCGAAGACGACGCCTTCGACGCGCTTCCCTCTGAGTTCCGAGAGAACCTCCAGGAATCGCGCCTCGTAATCATTGTCGTCGACCCCTATCTGGAGCAGGGGGATGCCAAGCGCGTCAGACTGGGACCGAATGAATTCCGACCTGACTCCGTGGAACGCGACCCTGCCCGTGTCCCTGCGGTATGTGTTTAGCATATGACCGATGCTTAAGCCATCTGCCTTAGCCTTCCAGTAGGCGAGGCAGCTGTCCTTGCCGCCGCTCCACGAAATCGCGTACATATGAATCGGATTCCGGATTACCAACATCGCGAGTATCCGCACGACCTGCAGACCACGCACCCTTCGACGTAGTCGACCATCGCGCCGCATTCCGGGCACTCGGGACAGACGTCCCCCTTGTCGACGTGGTTCTGCTTCTCGACCGCCTGCGGACCGGACGGCTTCTGAACGATCTCCCTGCTCTCGACGTACCTCTCGAGCGCCTTCGCGATGGCGTCCGAGCAGGAGAGGATCATCCCTCCGGGCTGCCAGAGAGGCGACGGGCATCTGATGCCTTTCAGCTGCTTGATCACGGTCTTGACGTCGATTCCGGACCTCAGCGAGAGCGAGATCAACCGTCCGATCGCCTCGGACTGAGAAGCCGTGCATCCTCCAGACTTGCCCATCTGGGTGAAGATCTCGCACAGCCCGTGCTCGTCCTCGTTGATCGTGACATAGAGCTTGCCGCACCCAGTCTCGAGCTTGTGGGTCGCCCCCCGCGTTACCGCCGGGCGCGGCCTGGGTGCTCGCAGCGAACCGGCCGCATCTTCCCCCTTCTCGGATGGTCTGGCGCTCTCTTCGAGGGCCGACGGCTCATCCCCCTTCCGGTTGACCTTCCCTATGTTGAGGACCTGCTCGTCCCTGCTCCCATCCCTGTACACCGTGACGCCCTTCAGTCCTAGGTCGAACGCCATGAGATAAACCTTTCTGACGTCCTCGGGCGTCGCGGAGTGCGAGAAGTTTACGGTCTTGCTCACCGCGTTGTCAGTGAACTCCTGGAACGCCGCCTGCATCCTGATGTGCGTCTCGGGGGTGATGTCGTGCGCGGTGATGAACGTCCTGCGGACATCCTCCGGGATCTCCTTGAGTTCAGCGATCGAGCCGTGCTGCGCGACCTTGATCACGAGTTCCTTGCTGTAGAATCCCCGCTCCTTCGCGGTCGCCTCGAAGATCTGGTTGACCTCCGAAAGCTCGTCCTTGTCCATCACGTTGCGGATGTAGGCGATCGCGAACAGCGGCTCGATCCCGCTCGAGCATCCGGCTATGATGCTGATGGTGCCGGTCGGCGCGATCGTCGTGACGGTCGCGTTGCGCATGAGGGGGAATTTCTTGCGGAGCGTGCTCCTGTGGAAGTTCGGGAAGTTCCCTCTGACCTTCGCCAGGCTCTGCGAGGCGTCCCTCGACGTCGCGTGTATGAACTTCATCAGGTTGCGCGCGATCTCGAGCGCTTCCGGGGAATCGTACGGCACTTCCAGCCGGATCAGCATGTCGGCGAACCCCATTATGCCGAGGCCGATCTTCCTGTTGGACTTGGTCATCTCCTCGATCTGAGGCAGCGGGTACTTGTTGACATCGATGACGTTGTCCAGGAACCTCGTCGCCCAGACCGTGATGTCCTTCAGCCTGTCCCAGTCGATCGTACAGCCCGTCTCCCCCTTCCTGAGCATGTGCGAGAGGTTGATCGATCCGAGGTTGCATGATTCGAAAGGCAGGAGCGGCTGCTCGCCGCAGGGGTTGGTGCTCTCGATCTGCCCGATCTCCGGGGTCGGGTTGTCCCTGTTGATGCTGTCGATGAATATGGTGCCCGGCTCCCCGTTCCGCCAGGCCATGTTGACGATGAGGTCGAAGACCTGGTTCGCATCCAGCTGCTCCTGCGCGAGGCCGGAGTGCGGGTTTACGAGGTCGTACTTCGTCTTCTCCTTGACCGCCTTCATGAACCTGTCCGTCAGGGCGACGGAGATGTTGAAGTTGGTCAGGCGCTTCTGGTCCTTCTTCGAGGTGATGAACTCCAGGATGTCCGGGTGGTCCACCCTCAGTATGCCCATGTTCGCGCCGCGCCTCGTGCCTCCCTGCTTTATCGTCTCGGTCGCGGCGTTGAAGACCTCCATGAACGAGATGGGCCCGCTCGAGACCCCTTTCGTCGACTGGACTGAGTCGTTGGCCGGGCGGAGCCGTGAGAATGAGAAGCCCGTGCCGCCCCCGCTCTTGTGGATCAGCGCGGTGTACTTTATCGCATCGAAGATCTCTTCGATCGAGTCTCCCACCGGTAGAACGAAGCATGCGGATAGTTGGCCGAGCTCTCTGCCGGCGTTCATCAGCGTCGGGCTGTTGGGGACGAAATCCATCGAGGCGATCATGTCGTAGAACTTCTTCTCGATGCCTTGGAGCTCTTCACCAGTGACGCCGTAGTTCCGCTCGGCACCCGCGATCGCCTCGGCGACGCGCTGCACCATCTGGCGGGGCGTCTCCAGGATCTTCCCCTTGTCGTCCTTCTTGAGATATCTCCTTTCCAGAACCTTGATTGCGTTCTCGCTCAACGCGGGCTCTCTTGAAGAGCCAGCAATGCAAGAATTCTCCTTGTCATTGTCGGAATTTCTATCGAGTGAGTCGTCGCTCGTCTGTCCGTGCGCCTGCATCTATCCCTCCCCCATTTTGTGATCCTGATTCGTGATTCCTTGAATCCCTGGCACCGAGATTGAGGGCCGTACGGTCATGTTCGGTTCCAACCAGGGGCCGACGCTTTTTGGTCGGGCAAGATTGCTCGTGCAATCCGATATTTTGCCGTACTGGCCGAGTGTCATCCCATTCCTTCGGGGAACCCGAAGCGGTAGCGACGGACACGTACTACTGAAGATAAATCTATTTCTGGAATACGTTCTGATACTAGTCACTTCCTTGATTTCGACTGTATGACCTCCACAGATTATCGGATTTGTTATCATATCTATTACCATCATTAACCTAATTGTAGTGATCGACGACTCAAAAAATATATCGATGGCAACACTCATAAACATTGATAGACATTGTTTTCGCATCGAGTGGAAATGATGGTAGCAATCGAGGAGCAATAGCAAAATGAGAGTCAAATTGAAGCTTTTCGCATTCTTCAGACAGGCATTCGGCGCAAGCGATCTGCAGTACGAGATAAGAACAGGCGCGACGGCACAAGACCTGCTTGACGACATCATGTCTAAACATCCAACCCTCGAGAAATCAAGGAATCATGTGGTGATCACGATAAACAGGCAGGCGGTCCATCTGGACGCGCCTCTCCACGAGGGGGACGAAGTCGCGATCCTGCCCCCGGTGAGCGGCGGCTAGTTGAGCACGACCCTTCTCAAAGGCTGACCCGATTCGCAGGCCACCTCTCCGTCGACTTCAGAGATGCGGAATTTTGTTCCACCGCTTATGCCGAGCGGGTGGCAGAGCCTGTAGCTTTCGCACGAGATGACGCTGCATTTCCGCGGTTCGAACGACACCGTCGTCCCTTCGACCGCGGATTTGATCGGGACCGACGCGGGGATGCCGACCGGCTCCGCCTCGACGACGCGGACCCCGCCCTCGTGCACTTTGCATTCATGGTGCTTGTGCCTGACGGAGCTCACCTGGTACCATCGTCCGGCATCGAGGTTGAAGCAGACGGTCTTCAGCTTGCAGTCGCGGCACTCGGACAGAGGGCCGGTGTAGACGAAAGTCGCACCCTTCTTCGCCTGCAATTCTCCGACGAGCGTGATGACAACCATGGGCCCACCCCTTTCATCCCCCGATGACACCAGTGAGCCTCGCCAGCCTCTCGCTAGCCTCGCTCGTCATCCCCTTGTCCCCTAGGATCGTGTACCTGTCCTGTCGGACTTTGTGCGCACAGGTGAGCGCCTGGATCAGGATCTCGTCCGAAATCCCGAGCTGGTCCGCGGTCGTGGGGGCGCCGATCGCTGCTAAGCATTCCCTGATCCTCTTCCAGTCCCCGCCGTGCAGGTACATCGTCATTATCGAGCCGACGCCGCACTGCTCGCCGTGAAGCGCCTTCCGGGGAGCAAGGCTGTCGAGCATGTGCGAGAACATGTGCTCCGCGCCGCTCGTCGGCCGCGAGTTGCCCGCGATCGCCATCGCGATGCCGGAGATGATTATCGGCTTGATGGCCGTCCAAATGCTCTCCTCCAGGTTGGGCTTTATCGCCGTGGCGTGCATCATTATCGACTCGGCGGCGTAATCGGAAATCGTCGCCGCGCTCGAGCTGAAATCCTCGTTCCTCAGGCGCTGTGCGAGCTTCCAGTCGAGTATCGCGGTCTTGTTGCTTATGACGTCCGCGCATCCGGACGCCAGCAACCTGAACGGCGCTTTGATGATGATCTTCGTGTCGACGATGATCGCGAGCGGGACCTTCGCCTCGACGGATATCGATGCGCCGTTGCCGTGCAGCGAGGCCCTCGGACTGGCGATCCCGTCGTGGGACGCGCTCGTGGGGATGCTGATGTAGGGGACCTTGAGCTCGGTGGCGGCCAGCTTCGCGATGTCTATCTTGCTGCCCCCTCCGACGCCCAGCAGGAACCTAGACTTGGCGTCCTTCGCCACCCCGACGACCTTCTGGACGTTCTCGGAGGTCGCCTCACCCACCTGCACCATCTGGACCTCGTATCCGCCGTCGACGAGGATGTCCGCGATCGGCTGTCCCGCAAGGGACGAAGTCATGGGCCCCGTTACCATGAGGGTTGGGGACTTGAGCTCGAATTCGGAGCACACGTCAGGGACCTGGCCGATGACGTCGTGGCCCGCGAGGATCCTCCTGGGCAGGCTGATCGACTTGGATTTCGTGAAAATGTCGTCCAAAGGATCTGTCATCGTTTCACTGCCTCCGTAATCTGTCTTGCCCGAGCATCAAACTATCGTTGAGCCAGGTTCTGGGCCCGGCTACGGCT
>Ga0315274_10000460_pt1 | contig 63861 bp, 57 predicted proteins | sample YL17G02_20_MG_FD_203700 | JGI IMG/M metagenome (GOLD analysis project Ga0315274, IMG submission 203700) | Sediment microbial communities from Yellowstone Lake, YNP, Wyoming, USA - YL17G02_20 | ecosystem: Environmental > Aquatic > Freshwater > Lake > Sediment | place: USA: Wyoming | collected...
TGGGGGGAATGCCCTTCTGCGGACACTGGTCCGGACCTTCCACCTGCTTCGAGCCCCGCGATCTACGGTTGACCTCACACGTGCATTCGCCAACGCCGGCGAAGTGGCGTAGATCAACGGGCTGCTAGCGAGCGCATGAGTGACGAGGAGATCGTGCAGGCCCTTCCAGATGAGATTCTCGCGCTGTTGTCGGCAAGAACAGCGTGCCGCCCTCGACCGCATCCTTGCTCGCCTTGCGGCAGCGGAGGAAGTGTGCGGGCTTGTCAGTGGCAACTTCACGCCCAAGCGTAAGACCGCGGAGAAGGGGAAGCGCGTCTACTGGTGGGATGTTGCGATAGCCATTAAGGAGTGGGAGAAGGTGGCGAAGCCTTGAGCGAGCGCCCGTCGGTGGGCTTCCGGCTGAGAGGGCAGAGGACTCGAACTCTGCAGTGCAGAGTAGAACTATATTGTAGGCCGCTTGCTCACCGTAGCGGACGACCTTCGAACTCTCGATCACATGGACAGCGAGATTCTTGAGCTCTTTCCTCTCTAGGCTGCCATCGCGGAGCGGCGTCAGAGGGCAGAGCGGGGTCGTTCCAGACCGCGATCTCGCCCTGTTTCATTGGCCCGGACGAGGAGTGCCGGCTGCACGACCGAAGGTGGTTCAGACCAGCGCAAGAAGTGAGCCATCGACCCGGGAGCGGTCACTGTGGAACTGCTACCCCAGGTCAAGGTCGCACACCCGGCTTCGCGTGCATGTTGCAGCCCGGACGTGCAACTCGTGGGAGTAGTCTCCTTCTGCCAGAGGACCCTCCGACTCGACATGAAGAGGGCGAGTCGCAGCTGGTGCTCTTCTTGTCTGCGCTCTCAGTACGTCATGGGGTCCTCTCGCAAGGAGGCTACTATGGTTCACACTCTGCCTAAGGCGAGAGCGCCACGAATCGCCGTCTTGGTTATCTCTCTCGGAATCCTTCTCGGGGTCGGGACCCTCACTCTCTTCTCCCAGGATGCCGGTCTCGCAGGGAGGAACCCAGAAGCGTTCAAGTACCTCATTGGCGTGGACTACTTCCCCGCCTTCCACTACAACGCTTGGCGTTGGGGCGACGAGTGGCTGCCCCTCAAACTAGCCCGCCCGTGGGTCGCAAAGGATGAGGTCCAGCCCAAGCGTCCGCTCGCCTACCTGGGGTACTACGACGACACACAGCCGTCGACCTGGGATCGGCAAATCACCCTCGCAAACAAGTTCGGCGTCTCTTTCTTCTTCATCCAGTACGGCCTGACGAAGGGAGTCCCTGTTCTTGATCCAGACAAGGTCCTGGACGCGCTAGTCGCATCCTCGAAGAGCAAGCTCATCCGATTCGCGATCAACTGGATGGAGGGCGACGAGAGAGAGTTCTCGCGGACCTACTTCACGAACTTCCTCGACCACGTCGAGAAGTACTTCCGAAGTCCCTCGTACCTGAAGATAGACGGGAAGCCCGTCGTTGGCCTGCTTCATTGGCACAGCCTCTCTGAGACACTGAGGGACCGAATCCGCGACATGCAGGCCTGGGCAAAGGGGAAGGGGTATCCGGGTCTCTACTTCGTGGCGTCCTCCGTGTCGCCAGCCTACGGTGAACATCTGGGTGCATCAAAGGCCTTCAGTGCGGGGGTGGACGCCGTCAGCTGCCTAGCCTGGCCGCTCGCGGGTACTTCCTACGAAGGAGGCCCTCGGCCGGAAGGGCAGACAGCGCCCTACGTGACGGCCGCGGAGGCTCTGAGGCATTCGTGGGAAGATGCCTACGTCCCCTCGGGCGCCGCGGTGTTCCCGTTCCCGAATTCCGGTTGGGATGACACCCCGTGGGGTGGGAAGAGGGCCTTCGTCAGGACCGGCAGCAGCGCAGAGGGGTTCTCGAAGCAGTTGGTCGCCGCCAAGGAGTTCATCGACAAGAAGAAGATCACCCCGCGCGTCGTCATCATCGCTTCGTGGAACGAGTGGGGAGAGGGGCACTTCGTTGAGCCCTGCGAACCCTTCGGCTACAGCTACCTCGATGCGATCGGGAGGACGTTCAACGGGATTGACGAGAGCACTGTGCTCGCGCTGGACCACCTGCCAGCTGACTCGCCCTCGGCCCCGAGCGAGATCGTGTTCGACGACTTCGTGTCGGACGGCAGAACTTGGATAGGATACGTTGGAGACCCCAAGAGCTGTATGGCCAGCGGCTCTTGCCAGCTCCCGAGCTACTACGGCGCTACCGCCAACCTGCGCATCCAGAACCTTAACCCAGACGGGACCTTGTCCGGCGGGATCTTGTCCTACCTCACCACTGGAAAGGACCCGATGTTCGCCAAGCTGGTGCTCGGCCTTAACGGGGACGTCTACAGGACCTTGGAGATGAGGTACCGGCTTGGCGCCGCTTCAGATGCCAAGCGCTACACGGACCTGACCCTCTACTGGACGAACGAGGAAGACCACCCTCCGGACTACGGCGCTTTCGGCTACAGCAACTTCGGCGGTTGCCCCGGCAATCCTCACTGCTGCTCACTGACCTACTGGAGCACGCTGGTCGCGGACGGCAACTGGCATGTCCTGCAGGTGAAGCTCGATGACCCCAAGTGGCGAGGCATCATCTGGTCCGTTCGGATCGAGCTTCCCCATGGTTCTGCGCCGGGCATTCCCGTCGACGTCGACTACGTCCACTTCCTGAAGGGATCTGGCTGAGGAAGTCCGCCGGTCTTCTTGCGCGTCGCGGCGGTCTGGCGTGCTGCCGCGCAAGAGTGTCGGTTCAGGAAGTGTGCTCCATGGTTCCAGCGGTCGGTTACAGTAGACTTGATGGGGCAGGCGACTCGAACCCTGCAATGCTGACCTGAATGATATTACAGGCTTCTTGCTCTTCCGTAGTGGTCTACCGGCTTCCCTCGAAGGATGCGAGTGCTCACGATGCCCGTAATGCAAGCGCATTAGAGGCGCTTGCTGGGAGTGGAGGACGATCTTAGAACTCCGCCGCCTCGGTTGATGGAGGAGATCGCGGCGCTTTCAGTGTCACGAATCAGCGAGCCGTAGAGAACTGCGTCCAGAGCCGGCCTCTTCGTCTCCCCCGTAGTGGACAGGTTTCGAACTCTCTCCGAACTGGACCCCGAGACCGTGGACGCTCTGCCTCTCTGAGGAGGCCAGCAGGCCTGGATGCCGGGTTGGCAGTGTAGCGCAGCGCGACCCCGCTGCTGGCGACTCGGCACCCTCCGATGCGCTGGTCTGCGTCGCCCGAGGTGGGCTGGACTAGCTTAGGGAGTGGACCGTTCACCGCGGGCGGGTCACGTCCCACTAGCGCTTCTTCGTACTCTCCTTCATGCCACCGCAGATCTCTGGCGCGTAGAGCGTCACGTCTTGATCGGCATCATCCAGGTACAGCCCCTTCTTCGAGCGCCCTGGGTTGTAGACCTCAGGGCAAACGCTGTAGGTCGCACCTGGCGCTACTGTAACACTGGCCGCGAACGTGTAAGAACCCTCCCCGTCGGAGATCGTCCATCCCAGGAGGCCCAGTGGCGTCGCCGTCTTGTTGGTGAGCGTGATGCAACCCTTCCTCCAATCGACCTTCGAAATCCGGAAGCCGGAGCAGGCTGACTCCCCCACTCGGTGGAAGCCATCTCCAACCGTCTCCCGGTACGTCCCTCCCAGCGTGAGGCCACTCAGCTTAATCAGGATGGGGTAGTCCTTGACGAGTACGTCGCGGACAATCGTGTTGGCTCCGTCGGTTTCGGAGATCAACTCCTGCTCGAACCCGGAGAGCACGTCAATGCCGGTGACAGTCTGCGCAACCAGACCAGGGAAGGTGACCGTCGCCGGAACGCCCGGATCGTCATCTTGTGCATCACTGTCGGTCCACACAGCCAACATGCGATCGCCATTAGGGTAGCGGAAGGCACAATAGGCGGTGGGCGCGTAGTCGATGTCGATACTCACCGCGAGATCGATCGCCTCGTGACCCGCCAGTGCGGTGCAGAGGTTGGCGATCGTCGTGATCACTGGCGTGATCTGCCAGAAGAGCTCGGCGCTCGGGCCAACTCCCACATCGAGGCCGAGATGGAGAACAATCCCGCGCGCAAAGTACTTAGCGGCCTGCATTGGCGTGTGCTCCCACGGCTCAGTTCCGAACGGTTGTGGATTGAAGGGTGTGCGGTAGACGAGCACGGTCGCCATGAATTCCCCTTCGAATCCCTGCGCCCAAGCTGCGTCCTTGATCCTCCGCACCAGAGCTGGATAGCCGTAGTAGTACTCGCTGTAGGAGGGATCCCCGGGACGCGGTCCAAAGTGCGGGTTCCAGGTTATGACATCCACAAGGGGACTGATCCCCGAATCAAGGACGGTGAAGAGGAACTGCAAACCGGCCTTGTCGCGCGAGACCCCGGCCACCGCAATCCTCCCATTGGGATCTTCCTCCCGTATGACGGGAACCACCCGCCGAACGAGTTTCACGTAGTCCTCAACGCGGACATACTGGCCCCGACCCTCTGGCGGCTCCATTCCACCGGCGTCCGGCTCGTTCAGGATCTCGTAGGTCTCCACGCGTCCAGCGAAGTGGTCGACGAGGAAACGGACATAGTCAAGGTAGTCGCTGATCTCGTCATCGGTGCGGAAGCGCGAGAAGCTCCAACCAGCATGCGCAATCGCTTCGTGAATCCCGTCCGGCCAGTAGACGATGCCCAGGAGCGTGCTGATGCCGCGGTCGCGGAGGCCGTCGACGACAGCATCCTGGGGCCTTGTGACCTGGAAGCTCGAGTAGTCCCCTAGAGATCCGACTTCCTGCCAATCTGGCGGGGCGATGTAGTACTTGTTCCACATGAACCCAACACTATCCAGCGTTTCGACGATCCATTTGGCACCACTGAGCCCGTCGGAATCCAGCAACGGGAACATCGTTCCGATTCTGTTGTCGGCCAGCTCTGACGATGCCTTTCGCTCCAGGAGTGTTCGAAGCAGTGTCGGAAGTGATCCGTCCCCCACTTGAAGGGAGACGACACGTGATGGGCCGGTCGTTGGGGCTGAGAAAGCACCTGTGTTGCCTTCCTCGTTGGTGGCCGTAGCCGTGACGTGAGCACCAGCGAAGGGTACACCCGTGGCGAAGGTGAAGAGGCCGCTTGCGTCGGCCGATGTCTGACCTTCGTAGAACTCTCCCTCGTCAGCTGCATCGGAGAAGATCTCAATCATGCAATTGGCGCAGGCTGCGCCAATCACGGTACCTGCGCCAACATCGAACTCAAGAACGCGCGGCGAGGCGACGCTCGCGTTGGCACCCTCCCTAAGGTCTATGCCCATTCCCGAGTTGCTGTAGATCCTCGTCTTCGTGATGGTATTGCTCATCGAGTCAGCACTGCCGATCATCACGCCGGATCCAGCGTTGTTCGCCACGATGTTATCTGGGCCTATGACGTTCTGCTGAGGGCCGTCGTGAATCGCGATTCCATCAGCTCGATTGCCCAAGAAGGCGGACCCGCCTCTACCGACACCGATCGAGTTGCCAGCAATGCTATTGCCCGAACACAGGGGCAGATACAGGTCCAACCCCGGGCCCCCATTGCTGCAGATCATGTTCGCGACGATCTGGTTATGTCCTGCATTTCGCATGTGGATGCCATCCAGCCCATTGCCCCACGCCTTCGTTCCGCTCGCGTCAGTGCCAATGGAGTTTCCAGCGATGGTGTTGAACGACGCATTGTCGGAAAGGACGATTCCCCGATTTTCGTTGCCACTGATGACATTGCCTTGGCCTACAGGGCCCGTGCCGATACTTCGATCTCCGCCAATGGTGTTGTTGCTGACCCCTTCGGCGAGTGTGATCCCGTTGGCCGGGAATCCGATGATCTGGAGTCCTCGGATGACGTTGCCATCCGAGATCACGTACAGCCCGTCGTTTGTCCCGTCAGGGAGCCCACTGCCATCAAGGATCACACCGGCGTTGCTGGCGTCAATCGTCAACCGTCCGCACTGAAGCGGTGGCAATCCATCTCGCACGTAGATCGAGGCCGGGCTAGCGGGCGGGAAGACGCGCGGATCGAATGTAATCACATCCCCAGGGCGTGCCGCCTCCAGCGCCCAGCGCAGCGTCCCTTCGCCGCTATCGGCAGTGCTGATCACGACGATCTCGCGTCCAGCGCTCGTGATACTGAATCCCAAGCCCATGCAAACAACGAGAAGAGCGAACACCTTCTTCATGCTCCCTCCTTGATGGGAGTATAGCGGCTGACTCCTGCGAGGGCGAAAGGGCGGGCCTGAAGAGCTACTTGCAGCATGCGGGACGCCAAGCGGACCATGGAGCGGAAGCCCTTTGGAGACTGGGGATTGGAGCGTTCGGATCGCCTCGACTGTCAGGCTGAACGCTGTAAGAGCGTAGAGTACGCGGTTTCCGCTGCTTGCTGGGAGTGGAGGACAGCTTTAGAACTCTGGCGAGCGGGCCACTCGGGAGAAGCACCTTAGCGGAGTGAAAAGGAGGATCGGCTCAGCGCCTCGCCGAGAACCCGGGTTGACTGGAACCGTAACGCTTGCGGCAGCGGCGAGAGGATCTTGCAGCGAATCAGCCAGGATCGTTTGACCTCTGGGCAGTCTAGAGGCTCACCTGCAGGCCCGCAGCGAACCAGAAGCCCCATACGGCGCCGGGCGAGAACCACTGGCCCTCGGGAAGCGCCACCTGTGCCTCAACTAGCAGAGAGACCCGAGAGAAGCTCAGCTGGAGCCCCACGGTCGGGCAGAACCACGTCACTCTGAAGGTCGGCCAAAGCCAGACGTGCGCCAAAACGCCAGCATAGAGCGGGCTTGTGTTCGTGACGAGCCCGAGCTGAGCGTACCCCACCCCCGTGGCATCGCAGCTGATCCCGACGGTTTGCCCCACGCTGGCTTGGACGGCGACGAAGCCGAGTCCTGCTCGGCCAAAGATCTCTCCGCCAGCGTGGGCAAAGGCGCATGCAGGTCCCCAGACTGGGACGTAGTCGACAACCCCGCGAACGCCGACGCTAAAGGGGGAAGGCGCCTCTGCGCCCATAATGGGAGAAGAGAGAACCAGGAGAAGAAAACCCGCAACGTACACGAGCTTGGCAAGTCGTCGCATCGCCACCTCCTACGATCAGGGAGTATACGATTCCAGAAGCAAGGAGGACTAGTCGGTCCTGTAAGTGACTCTGGCCGGACCAGTGCGAACGGGCCACTCCTTCGCCGGAGCCCAACCCATCCCCTCGCCTAGGCCAGAGCTTCTGGAAAGAGGGGGAGGTCGCGTACTGGGATGAGGTGCGGACTACCGGCCGGCGCACCGCAGCGACGCCGGGAAGAAGAAGGGCGCCGAAAGCATCCCGTACTTCTCTCACCCTAGGGATCAGGGCCCGGGGACCGCCTCGATTGGGAAGGCGAATGCTGTAAACTAGAACAGAACGCGGTTTGCGCCGCTTGCTGGGAGTGGAGGACAGCTTTAGAACTCTGCCGAGCGAACTGCTGGCGGTGCCGGGTTGGAGGTGAGATGACTCTCGTCCAAATGCGCCCGACAATGACCTTGCTGCGTTTCAAGGTCCCTAGCCGGCATCGTGACGTTGCCCCAAGCGTCGTGGCCGCTCCCGCCTAGTCGTCTCGCCCTCCCCGCGGAGGAGTCACGTCCGGCCCTGGCTGGTTTCCTGAGCCTGAACCGGAGGATGGCTCCCCCACTCGATGAAAGCCATCTCCGGCCGTTTCTCGGTACGTCGCTGACACGGTGGGGTTGCTGAGCTCGATTAGGATGGGGTAGTCCCTGACACGCACATCGCGGACGACCGTGCTATCGCCCTCGATCTCGCAGACTAGCTGCTGCTCGAACCCGTAGAGCGCGTCGATGCCGGTGACAGACCCAGCGATCAGCCCCGGGAAGGTGATCGTTGCCGGGACACCTGGATCTTCATCCTGCGCGACACCGTCTGTCCACACGGCGAGGAGCCGATCGCCGTTGGGATATCGGAAAGAGCAGTAGGCGGTCGGCCTGTAGTCGATGTCGATGTCAATCGGCAGGTCGATCGGCTCGTGGCCGGCCATGATCGTCGCAAGGTTCCGCACAACCTCGAACGAATCGCCTCGCTCGCCCCACTCCTCGACGCCCAGCTGAGAGACCGCGATCCCGAGCCCGAGGTTCGTGATGATGCCCCGGGCATAATGCTTGGCTGCGCGTCTCTCTGTTGCCAGGATGGGGTTGGGCCAGCCGGGGAAAGCCGTTGCAGGGGTCCTCCAGACGAGTTCGTCGGCGGCGAACTCCCCATGGAAACCGTGCGCTCTAGCTTGGCTCACGAGCGTCTGCACCCGACGCGCATAGTCGTAGTAGTAGTCGCGGTCGTCGGGGAACTCGGGCGATGTGCCGTACAGAGGATGGACGTTCACCACGTCCACCAAAGGCATGATGTCCGATGAGACAAGTCCCAGCATGAACTGCCAGCTGTGTTCATAGCGCAGGTAGTCGGTCCCGCCCACTACAATCCGCGCCGTCGGATCCACTTCTCGAATCACGGGGACCGCACGCCGGACCAGGCTGATATAGTCAGGGAGCCGTACCCACTGGATCGTCCCCTCGATCGTCGGCTCGTTCCACAGTTCGTAGCACCGCACGCGGCCTTTGAAATGGCCGGCCATGAATCGAACGTACTCGAGGTATCGCTGGATGTCGGTTTCGTTCGTGAACCGAGGAATCGGAGGCCATCCCGCCGCACGATGCGCCGTGTCCCAGAAGGAAAGCACCATCGTCACAGCAATGTCCTTGCTGACGAGGGTGTCGATGAACCGATCGTGCAGCGGGTCGATCTGCAGTTCCTGCTTGTCCCAATGAACCGAGGATGAATCCATCGAGTTGATCGAGAGGCGGAAGCGCTTGATGCCGAGAGACGCCGCAAAGGAAGGAAACTCCTCGATCTCGTGCGGTTCAAGACCGTCAGGGGCACCTGCCCAAAGGAGATGCCAGTGGGCTCCGATGCGGTTGTCTTCGAGCTCCCACGACGGCTTGGGTACGAGATAGACCAGCGGGAGCGCGTTGCCGGATTGGAGAACGACGCGCTCGACGGGGTACACGGGCGGTGCCGCGTCCGCGGCTGCAGACTCCGCCTGGGATGGAATGGAGACGGCGAACTGGGTGAAACGCACCTCAGCCGGGCCGGAGCCTTCGCATCCACCACAGATGCCGACCCTGTACGGGCCCTTCAGCACCGCTAGGCTGATCGCTCCTAGCTCGAGGCCATTCACTTCGAGGGCCGCCCGGTCTCCTGTTATGACGACCCGCAACCTGTCTGCCGCGCTCCCCGAAGCCGCAGAGCCAGCCCGCGTCCAAGTGGCAGGCTCGCGGAGAGACTCGCCCGCTTGGTGACAGAGGACTCGATAGTACCCATCGGCTCTCACCTCGAACGCGTAGTAGTTGGCCATGTCGAGTCCGAAGATCACGCCGTAGCTTGCTCCGTCGCCCCCGGAGAGCGCATACGCGGTCGCCTCAACGACCAGCGTCTCTAGGCGCGGCTCCGAAAGAGGCGACCAGGCTAGCCAGAGGAGCGGCCCGCCTCTCGAGATCCAGAAGGCGAACTCACCATCGCGGTAGTTGTAGCCACCCATTCCGGTCCGGTAGACGTCCCAGCCGCTGCGGCGATCGTCGAAGTTGTCGACAAAAGGAAGAGCGGCCCCACTGCTGAACACGGCCAAGTTGGCCGCGAGCAGGGCGGCGATGACTGCAGACAAAATCCAGAGAGCCGCATCGTGCCTGCCCTTCACCTTCACGGTTCCTCCTGGGACTGTGCCCCTGGATCTGCCTCTGATTCTGCGTTCACAGTGGGTAACACTAGCTCGGAAATCGGACCGCTCCCCAGGGGCGGGTCACCTCGTGTCGCACAACCGAGGGGCAGCTTCTGCATTGACGCTCAGAGACCGCTAGCAGCAACGTAGGGCAGAAGCGGCGCAACCTCTGGACGCGGTTCATCGCTCAACCTCCCACGTCGGGATGATAGTAGCAGGAGAGGTCTAGGAGAAGAACGCGAAAGGAGAGAGGAGGATTCGAACCCTCCGATGCTGACTGGAACCGCGCGAAAGCCGCCTGCTGGGAGTGGTGGACAGCTTTAGAACTCTGCCGGGGGGACTACTCGAGGAGGGAACACCTGGAGACAGGTAGGGATAGCGTCGGGGAGTCTGTTCACCGCGTGAAAGATCCAGCGCGGAGTTGCATTGCGTCCGCGCTTCTGTAAGATACTCCGCGACTTGGGGATGGAGTCCCCCTCACAACCGCTCCGGTTTGGGCTAATGACTCCTACCGATGTGCTGACGCCAGGCAGGGAAATGCCTGCCGGGTGGGAGCCTTCGCGAGGACCAGGCGTTGTGAGGCTCCGCGGCAGCGCATCGCGGAGGAGGACTCCATGGGAGGAACGCTCGAGAGAGCGGCGGCCTGCCCGTCGGCGCATGTTGTTGGCTCCCGCGGCCCCAATCCCGTCGGGTTCCGCAGTGTCTTGTCTCCAGACCTGGACGGCGTTGTTCAGCCTAAAGCCCAGGAAGCTCCGGAGTTCTTCCGCGATCTGAACCTTGACCAGGTCATGGCTGCCGTCACGACTGGTTGGACCGAATTCGATCTCGGACCCTTCTTCTACATGCCCCTGAGAGACCTCGACACGATCGCCTATCGCCAGGGAATCATGCGCGATCTCGAGGAACCGGCTGCGATGCGAGCCGTCAGGTTGTTCACCGAACGCATGGGCAACATGCACCGGTATCTCAACCTGGCAAAGGGGCTTTACTACAAGCAGCACAAGGAAGGTTGGTTTCTCGCGTCCGCAGAGCTCTACTGCGAAGCGGTCGAGGGTCTGTCACAGGACTTCGCAGCGCTGTGCTTGGCGTCCCGTGGGCTGCGCGTCTTTCGGGAGTTCCTGGCAGCGTACGTGCGCTCTCGCGCCTTTGATGAGCTAGCAGGCCAAGCAGGGAAGGTCGCGGGCGAGTTGTCAGCCGTCCGGTACTCGCTTGTCATCAAGGGCAACCGCGTCACCGTTCGCCCCTACTGCGGTGAGGTCGACTACAGCGCCCTTGTTGAGGAGGCGTTCCACAAGTTCCGCCGGGGCGCCGTGAAGGACTACCGACGCGAGTTCAAAGGGTCGGGCATGAATCACGTCGAGGCCCAGATACTGGAGCGCGTGGCACGGACAAGTCCGGGCCCGTTCCGCGCCCTCGAGGCCTTCTGCGCCAAGCACGCCGAGTATCCGGATGAGACGATCCTGAGGTTCTACCGTGAGATCCAGTTCTATATCGCCTATCTCGCGTACATTGAAGCCTTCCGCCGTGCCGGCCTAGGCTTCTGCTACCCGCGGCTTTCGGATCGCTGCAAGGAAGTGCACGTCAAGGATGCCTTCGATCTGGCATTGGCCCACAAGCTCCTCCGGGAACAGGGCAGTGTCGTGCCCAACGACTTCTTCCTGCGCGGCCCGGAGCGCATCCTCATCGTCTCTGGTCCGAATCAGGGTGGCAAGACGACGTTCGCGCGCATGTTCGGCCAGCTGCACTACCTGGCCAGCCTGGGCTGCCCAGTCCCAGGCACCGAAGCGCAGCTCTTTCTGTCTGACCACATCTACACGCACTTCGAGAGGGAAGAGGACATCACCAACCTCCGCGGCAAGCTGGAGGACGACCTCGTGCGGATTCGTGCAATCCTAGACCAGGCGACCCCCAGCAGCATCGTCGTGATGAACGAGATACTTGCGTCTACCACGCTCAGGGATGCGCTTTCCCTGGGCAAGAAGGTACTGGAGAGGGTATCGCGGCTCGACCTGCTCTGCGTCTGCGTCACGTTCCTGGACGAGCTCGCCTCACTCAACGAGAAGACGGTCAGCATGGTCAGTACCGTCGATCCAAGCAATCCGGCGGTGCGAACCTACCGATTGGAGCGGCGGCCAGCAGACGGGCTTGCCTACGCCCTCGCCATCGCCAAGAAACACCGGGTGACCTACGCCCAACTGAAGGAGCGGATCGAGGCATGAAGGCGCTCTTGATGCAGAGGGATCGGGACTTCGACCTGGAACAGGAGTCGCCGAGCAACAAGCCCGCTCTGATGCAGGACCTCGAGCTGAGTACGCTGTTGGGTGCCATGGCGGACGGCGACGCGTTTCTTCTCGATGTGGCGGAGAGGACACTCCTTTCACGCTTGCAGAACGACGCGGACACGATCTTGTACCGACAGACGGCCGTGAGAGACTGCCTGATGAACCATGCGGTGGTCAGGGCGCTCTACGATCTCGCGGTGGAGGCGATCGAAGCGAAGCGAGAACGGTGGCTGGGCATCTTCACCTCGCATCCAAGTGCGGTTCTACACGGCGCAATCGACTTGATGCAGCTGTTCGCCGGCATCCTGACGCGGTTGAGGGACATCGCTCACGAACACGCCGGGCAGTTTGAGTCCGAGGCGTTTCGGACTCTCTTCGCGACGCTGGAGAGGGAGTTGACCCACGAGTACCTGGCCAGCGTCCAGGATCATCTCAAGGAACTGAGATTCCCCACCGGCACCCTCCTAAGCGCGGATCTCGGCAGGGGTAACGAGGGCTGCAACTACGTTCTGAGGAAACGTGAGGTGCGAGGCTGGGCTCAGCAGTTGCTGAGGAGACACCCGCCTGCCTTCTCTTTCCGCATCGACCCTCGCGACGAGGCCGGCGGAAGAGCCCTGTCAGAGCTGCAGAGCCGAGGCCTCAATCTGGCTGCGAATGCGCTGGCCCAGTCAGCTGACCATATCCTCAGTTTCTTTCAAATGCTGCGGGTGGAACTGGCCTTCTATGTAGGCTGCTCGAATCTCTACCGCCGACTGGCTGCCAAGGGGGAGCCGGTCTGTTTCCCCCGGCCGGCAGCCGTGGGTGAACGCAGGCACCACTTTACGGGACTGTACGACGTGTGCCTGTCGCTCCACATGGATCGTAGAGTGGTGGGCAACACGGTCGATGCCGACGGCAGAACCCTGGTGATCATCACGGGCGCTAATCAAGGAGGGAAATCGAGCTTCCTGCGCAGCGTCGGACTGGCCCAGTTGATGATGCAGTGTGGCATGTTCGTAGGGGCCGAGTCCTTCGAGGCTGAACTGTGCACGAATTTGCTCACTCACTGCAAACGAGAGGAGGACGCGACGATGAAGAGCGGCAAGTTGGATGAGGAGCTGGCCCGCATGAGCGACATCGCCGACTCCTTGACGCCTCATTCCATCGTGCTGTTCAACGAGTCGTTCGCCGCCACAAACGAGCGTGAAGGGTCGGAGATCGCAAGGCAGGTCGTGTCTGCCCTGCTCGAGAAGAACATCAGAGTCCTCTTTGTGACTCACTTGCACGAATTCGCGCGGGGTCTCTATGAGACCTCCATGGAGGATACGCTCTTCCTGCGCGCCGAGAGACAGGCCGACGGGACACGAACCTTCCGGCTTGTCCCGGGCGCCCCGCTGGAGACCAGCTACGGCGAGGACCTGTATGAGAAAGTCTTCGCCGTCGGAACGAGGATCGGGCCTTCTGAGCATCCCTCGCGAGTGGCGAAGCAGCCCGGCGCAATCTCGTAGCGGATGCTCGCAGAACCCTGCTGAACAGGCTCTGCCAGTCCTCTCGGCCTTGTACAGGAGGCAGGCTCCCCGTTCTGCCCGAGAACAGGTTCGAGGTGAGTGCCGGAATCGGGAGTGAGGAGCCCGCGACGAGGAGACGGAATGGGGAACCGGAGCGAAGATCGGGCGGGCGGCATTCGCCGACTGCCGCGGAACGTGTGGGCAGCAAGTGCCGCAAGCTTCTTCATGGACATCTCATCGGAGATGGTGCTCAACTTACTCCCTCTGTTCCTCTCGAGCGTCCTGGGCGTGCAAACGACCTTCATTGGGCTGATCGAGGGGGTCGGAGAAGCAACCTCCTCACTGCTCCGGATCGTCTCGGGCTTGCTCTCCGACCGGTTCGGGAGCCGGAAGTGGCTTGCTGTAAGTGGTTATGCCATCTCGGCCGTAATGAAGCCGGTGTTCTACGTGGCCAATACATGGCTCACGGTCGCGGGCGCTCGTTGGGGCGACCGTGTGGGAAAGGGCATCCGCACAGCTCCACGTGACGCCCTAATCGCGGACTCGATCGACAAGGAACGAAGAGGGCTCGCCTTCGGTTTCCACCGGGCGGCTGACACGGCCGGTGCAATGCTTGGGATCCTCGGGGCTCTCCTCGCTGTCTGGCTCACGCAGGGCTCAGCGAGTCACCTCCAAGCGCACACTTTCCGCATGATCGTCCTCATCAGTCTGGTTCCTGCGTTTGTCGCGGTCCTAGCCCTTGCAGTCGGTGCACGCGAAGTGGTGCTCAAGCGATCCGGGGATCCCTCACTCAGCTTCCGGAGATTGGGCAGGCCGTTCGGCTTCTTCCTTGTTCTCGTCGCGATCTTCGAGCTCGGGAACTCGGCGGACGCCTTCCTGGTTCTGCGCGCACAATCGCTGGGCGCGAGTGTCCTCGGGATCCTGGGAATGCTTGCTGCGTTCAACCTCGTGTACTCAGTGATTTCCGCCCCAGTCGGTGCTCTCTCGGATCGGATTCCCAGGCGGGCGCTGATCGTCGGCGGTTGGTTTGCCTACGCTGCGCTCTACGTGGGCATCGGCGTCACCCGCGTCGGGTGGAGCATGTGGCTCTTCTATCTCCTCTACGGGTCCTACTACGGCGCAGCCTACGGCACAACGCGGGCGTTCGTCGCGGACCTTGTCCCCGCGGAGCTGCGCGGCACAGCCTACGGGGCCTACGCTACCGTGGTGGGGGTGTTGAGCCTCCCTGCGTCGCTCGTGGCCGGCGTCTTCTGGGATCGGTTCGGACCCGCGTCCCCTTTCCTGTTCGACGGAGGGCTCGCCTTCCTCGCCGCTCTGGGACTCCTGCTGTGGCGACCGCCTCTAGCGAAATCCGCTTAGCGCTGCTCCGAATCCGCGCATCTTCTCACCGCCGAACTGGCGAAGGTAGTCCTCCCGCGACAAGAAGCTGGGCGACGTGTCGCTTCGCGAGGCCCGTTAGCTATTGCGCCGACATAGGGCACTATGGCGAAGAGATCGTTAGGTGCTCTTGCCCCTCCCGCTCGGTCCCGTCCCCTCGCACGGCCACCCGAAGCGCCACGGAGACCTCCTCGTCAGTCAACCGATCATGGCATTGTCAGGGAGGATAGCAGAAGAGCCGAAGTCTGGTCGGCAGGCTACGTGCAGGGGCTTTCCCCCGGAACGATGAACTATGCCAAGGAAAACGGGAAAGGAGGAAACTTAGACAGGAATAGCGTTACAGATTACTGGCTGGGAGTGGAGGACGATCTTAGAACTCTGCCGCCTCGGTTGATGGAGGAGATCGCGGCGCTTTCAGTGTCACGAATTGGCGAGCCGTAGCGAGCTACGTCCAGAGGCGTCCTCTTCGGCTGCCCACAATGGACGAGCTTGGAACTTCCTCACGTTTGGACCTATGCGCCCGATCTAGAAGCCGTGGCTGTGCCCAGTCTGTTGCTGACTTAACAGGCGTATGTCTTGAGTTGTATAATGACGGTATGAGGTTTGAGCACGGCTATCGAGGAACGTTGCGGTTCCTGCGGACGCTCGCAATCGCGTGCGGTCTCCTACTGGCGGCTGGCGTCTCTCCTGGAGCCGCGGAGCAGCTCAGCCAGCATACGCTCTGTCACAGCATTGGATCAGAGAGCACTCAGTACCGGGCAATCCGCGAATCAAAGACGTACTACACGACCGAATCAGAAGTCTTTGTCTGGCTCAAGTTCACGCAATTCCGCGGCCCGCACACTTTCCACTACTTGTGGATAGACCCGGAGCAGTTCGATTCTCCGGTCTACACCCACAAAGTCTCCTCCGGCTCGTGGGACTGGTACTGTGTCTGGGGCAGCATCAGTATCCCCCCTTGGGGGCCGGTTGGCAAGTGGCGTGTTCTTGTTTACATGGATGGGAAGCTGATTCTAGAAGACAGCTTCCAGCTGGTCCCTGGTTGGCTGCAGGAGAAGGAACCGAACAACTCGGCCGACAGCGCTGAGAGCATCGGCGCGACGGACCAGGTCGCCGGGAAGACGGCAAGAGGGGACCCTGATTGGTTCAAGGTAAACGTCACGCGCTCCGGCCAGTACTACGTTGAGCTTGGGAGGTACTGGTCCTATACTCAGCCCCTCCTTGCCGTGTTCTCGGCAGCTGACCTGGCAACGCCTCTCCCGCATCTTGATGACCGCGAGACTGAAGGAGCGGGCCCCCGTGGCCTGTTCGACGAATGCGTGCTGATCACCCGGCCGGGAACCTACTACATCAAGGTCAACGGGTACTCATCCGGAGAGATGGACTACGTCCTTTCCATCAAGGAGACGATGCCGTGGTGGGTCAAGAAGTAGGGAAGCACGGGCTCGCTGTGATCAGCGTTCTCCTTGCTGTGATACTGGGGGCGGTGGGCTTCCCCGCAGCGGCGCAAAAGTACCTAGTCTGGTGCGACTGCAACGGGGATGGACAAGCGGACATCCACAAGTTCGTTTGGACTTTCCTCCTTCAGAGCATCCAAGACTCGGACGTTGCCTGTCCTTCCTGTTGCTGCAAGCTACTTCGGTACCAAGATGTGACCTTTGTTTTCGACCCTCCTCCTGCGCTGCCTCCGACCACGCCCCTTGTGCCTCCAACACCCACTCTGGTCCCCGGGACTCCCGCAACTTCGTCCGTTCGCTCGATCTTCGTGCCCTACACGGGGGGAGCTGCCGTGATTAGGCTGCAATTGAGAAAGGAAGGGGCGTCCTCCTGGTTCTCGCAATCTGGAGTCATCGTTGACACGGGCGCGGCCATCACGCTCTTCCCCAAGAAAGTCGCAGTCGCCCTTGGGCTTACGCTGACGTCCGGGACGAAAGGTAGCCTTACCGACGTGTCAGGGACATCCATTCTCGTTTGGTGCCACCGTATTGAGATCGTGCTCCTGGATGCGGCCGGAACCCGGCTAGCCCCCATCTCCATTCTGGCGGCATTTGGCGAGAACGAGGATGTCCCCATGCTGCTGGGGCGGAAAGACGTGCTCGAGTCCCTTGACATCATCTTCCAGGACGACGGATTCCGGGTGTCGGCGCGCTAGCTCGGGTTAGGCGAAGAGACTCTCGCACGCGTTTCGGAGATAGGTGCCGCTATGAGGCAGCATGATCTAGTTCATTGAGTCAGTCATAAGACTCCGATAGTAGGTGCTGATGCAACACCTAATGTAGGGGCGTGTACTCCAAAAGGGAAGCCCCTTTCCGCTGCTTGCTGGGAGTGGAGGACGATCTTAGAACTCTGCCGCCGCGCATGATGGAGGAGATCGCGGCACTCTCAGTACTGCGAATCGGCGAGCCGTAGGAGACTCCGCCCAGAACCGTCCCGCTGGGCATTCCTTACGGGACTAGTCTTGAACTCGATGATCGCGCCATGACTCGTCTGCGCAGGTTCCCCTGGCGCGAGGATCTTGGAGCGTCCTGTAGGCCCACCGCTGAAGACGTCGCAGAGTTCTGGCTACGTACCTGACCGCCAAGACCCCATCTGAGAGCCTGATCCTGGCACTCACCCTCGACCCGTCTAATAGGGGCAGCTCAGCAAGATCCACCGCCACCGCGGGACGCCAACGAGACCCATTGAATACGTGAACGTTCCGTCTACCGATTCGAGAACCTTCGAATCATGATGCCGTCAAGGAGACCTTGTGGCAGGCCACCGAGACTCCATCCACACCGGGTAGGCCGTTGTTTCGCCTGTCAGCCTGGTCTGGTTCGTGCCATCAGCATTCATCACGTAGATGCGGTAAGCCCCATCTCTCTTGCTTTCGAACGCGATCCTCGTTCCATCGGGAGACCAGGATGGCCCAGCGTCCCACGCTGGGCTGTTGGTGAGGCGCATCTGTCCCGTTCCATCAGCGTTCATGACGTAGATCTCGGGATTCCCGTCGCGCTCACTGACGAAGGCAATCTTCGTTCCATCGGGAGACCAGGTGGGGCCACCATCCAGCCCTGCGTTGCGGGTGAGGTTCGTCTGACCGGAGCCGTCGCTGTTCATCAAGAAGATCTCACCAACGCCTTCGCGGTCGCTCTGGAACGCAATCTTGGCTCCGTCTGGCGACCAGAAAGGGAACCAGTCGGTGGCCGTGCTGTGCGTGAGGTCGGCAACGCCCGTTCCGTCTGCGTTCATGACCATGATCTCCGGCTTCAGCGGCGGCACCTTCGGCTCGATCGCGTCCAGGGGAAAGGTGGTTGGGCGCGTGGAGTAGAAGAGAATCCTGCTACCGTCTGGAGACCATGAGGGCCAGGCATCCAGGTCGGGATAGTGCGTCAGGTTGACCGGCGCGCCCCCATCCGCATCCACAACGTAGACCTCCCAGTTCCCGTCCCGATCGGTCTGAAAGGCGATCTTCGACCCATCCGGCGACCAAGTCGGGAAGAAGGCGTTGAAGTCGGTCAGGCTAAGCTCGTCTGAGCCGTCTGCGTCGACTACACAGAGTGGCTGATACCCGCTGAGAAACTTCGTGGAGGCGACTCTCGTGCCATCGGGTGACCAAGCGCAGTAGGTCGGCACCCCAAGGCCACCCACCACTTTCGTCTGCTCGGAGCCGTCGGGATTCATGAGGTAGAGCTCCATCCCTCCAACTCGCTCAGCCATGTACAGGATGCCGCGCACCACCGTGAATACGCCGGTGCCGGCGATCTTTCCGCCCACGGTCACGATCACTGAAGCGATGGTGGACCTACCTCCCGGAGTGGGTACCAGTGGAACGCGAACGGAGATCGTTGAGTCACTCCAAGAGAGGACGGGGGCAGCCAGGCCGCCGAGCGTCACTTCGCTTGAACCCTGCGCTGCTCCAAAGCCCGTGCCGACAATGGTGACTCGGGTTTGGACAGCACCGCTGCTGGGAACAGACGTCACTGGGTTGACGGGAGGCGGAGACAGCCAATCGCATCCCGACAGACCGAGCAGCAGAAGGGCGCAGCCGGCTGCAAGACAGAGAATCCTTCTCATCACCCTGAACCTCCTTCTCTTGGTTTCTACTGGCGAGTCCAGGGTAGCGCAAAACAAGCGGGGTGTGAATCCCGTGGCCTACTCGATCCGGTATTCGAGCCCGGAATCCCTCCGCTCTGGTCAGGACGCGGGTGCTAGAGAAGGCGCATTCAACAGTAGTAGACCCGGGCTCACTCTGCAAGACGCAGTCGCTCCAGAACGCCCAAGAGGACGACATTACAGGCTGCTGGGAGAGGAGGATTCGAACCCCCACTGACAGGGCCAGAGCCTGTTGTCCTGCCATTAGACGATCTCCCAAAATGGCGTTTCGAATGGTAAGGAAGCGACCCAACGCTGTCAAGACGCAGCTTGTCGTCACGCAACGCGGCCCGCTAGAATAGGCGCACCATGGTGCAGCACAGGGAGCCGATCGTTGCCGGCAGCTTCTACCCGGGACACGAGGCCGCTCTTGTGGAGATGCTGGACGACCTCCTCGGCGAGGGGGACCTGAACGAGACGCCGCTGCCTGGCCCGATCGGCTTGATCGCCCCTCACGCCGGCTACCTTTACTCGGGCGGTGTGGCGGCTACCGGGTACCGGGAGGTGGGCCGCGTGGGTCGTCCGGAGTGGGCGATCGTCCTGGGGGCAAACCACACGGGGTACGGGCGCCCAGTCTCCCTGGCGCGGCGTGGGACGTGGCGGACGCCCCTCGGGGACGCCCCGATCGCGACGGAGGTCGCGGACCGACTCGTCGCCTGCGGGGCGGAGGTCTCTCCCGCGGCCTTCGCCCGCGAGCACTCGGTCGAGGTTCAACTCCCATTCCTTCAGGTCCTGTTCGGCGCGGAGATCCCGTTCGTGCCGATCGCAGTGATGGCCCCGCCGCTTGAGCGGCTCGTCGCCCTCGGGGACTGCTTCGCAGAGACGGCCAGGGGACGGGCGGGCCTCATCGTGGCGTCGAGCGACTTCACTCACTACGAGCCGGACGGAGTTGCCCGCGAGGCCGACCGGCGCGCCCTGGAGCGGATCCTCGCCCTGGACGTGGACGGGTTCTGGCAACTCCTCACGAGAGAGCGGCTTTCCATCTGCGGCGGGGGGGCGATCGCCCTTTTGATGACGGTCGCGCGGGCGCTCGGTCTCGAGCCGCGCCTCGTCTCCTACGCGACCTCTGGCGACGTCAGCGGCGACCGGAGCGCGGTCGTCGGCTACGCGGCCGTCCTCTTTCAAGGAGGTGGAGATGCCTAGGAGCATGACCGGTTTTGGCGTGGGTGAGGCGACGGTCGCTGGCTGGCGGGTGGCGGCGACGGTGCGCACGCTTAACCACCGCTTCCTCTCGGTCCGGGTTCGATCGCTGCACGACCAGCCTGAGCTGCAGACGCAGGTGGACGAGGCGGTGAAGAGAGGCTTCCGGCGGGGTGAGATCGACGTCTGGATCGCTCTGGAAAGGACCCAAGACGCTCAAGCGCACCGTCTCTTCGACCGGGAGGCCGTCCGCGAGCACTTGGATGAGCTTCGTTCCCTCGCTGCCGACCTCGGCCTAGCCGATCCGCCAACGCTCGCCGACCTCACGCGGGTCGGGGCCTTTCGCCAGGTGGCGGACCCGGGAGCAGGGGCGTGGGCGGCGGTCGAACCGGCCCTGCGCGCAGCGGTCGAGGCTGCCGTGAGGTCGCGGGAGGCGGAGGGGGCCCACCTCGCCCGGGAACTGGCCTCGCTCCTCGACGGGTTCGCTGGGCTTCTGGAGAGGGTGGAGGTACGCCTGCCGGAGATCACGGAGGAGCTTCGCGCGCGGATGCGGGATCGTGTCGCCGAACTCCGGACAGAGGTCGATCCCGTCCGTCTGGAACAGGAGGTCGTCCTCCTTGCCGAGCGCTCTGATGTGCGTGAGGAGGTGGCGCGACTGCGAGGTCACCTCGCGCGGGCGCGCGCTCTCCTCACGAGCGCCGTTGCGCCGGGGAAGGAGCTCGACTTCCTCGCCCAGGAGTTCCTGCGCGAGGTGAACACCCTGGGCGCGAAGTCGCGCGACCTCTCCACGAGTTCCCTCATCGTCGAGATGAAGGTCGCCGTGGAGCGGTGGAAGGAACAGGTGCAGAATGTCGAATGACGCGGTCTCCCGTTTCCGCCGCGGGATGGGAGGGAGGACGGCGTTCATCGTCTCCGGCCCCTCCGGCGCGGGGAAGAACACAGCGATCGACCGGGTGGTGAAGACGGTCCCGCACCTCGCCTACTCCGTCTCGTGCACCACGCGCTCCCGCCGTCCCGGCGAGGTGGACGGGGTCGACTACCATTACGTGAGCCACGCGGCGTTCGAGCGCCGGGTCGCGGAGGGGGACTTCCTCGAGCACGCAACCTACCTTGGGGACCGCTACGGCACGTCGCGCTCCCAGATCGCGGCCCTCTTTGCTCGCGGGGACGATGTCATCCTGAACATCGACGTTGAGGGGGCGAAGACCCTTCGCCGGGACACTCGCGCCGGCTTCTTCGCGGTCTACGTCTTCTTCACCACGGCATCGCTCGACTCCCTGCGCGCGCGGCTTGAGGAGCGGGGGACGGAGAGTCCTGAGGAGATCGCCGCCCGACTCGAGGTCGCGAAGCGTGAGCTCGAGGCGCTGCCGCTCTTCGACTACCTCGTCCTGAACGAGCGCCTGGAGGATGCCGTGGCGGAACTGCGCTCGATTGTCCTCGCTGCCCGCTGCCGCGTCGTCCCGGGGTGGAGCGGCTAGCCCGCAAAGGAAGCGGCCGGTCCGCCCACGCGGGGCGAACCGGCCGTCCGTCTTCCAGCCTGCCTCAGAACGAGCTACACGCGGCCCACGCCGTGGTCGGTCACCTTCAGGCTCTTCTCGATCCTGCGCCGAAGCTCCTTGCCCGGCCTGAACAGCGGGACGACCTTCGACGCCACCTGGATCGGGCGTTTGGTCTGGGGATTGATCCGGCTGCTCGCCTTGCGCGCGCGCACGGCGAACTTGCCGAACCCGACGAGCTTGACCTCGTCGCCAGTGACGAGCGTCTCCTCCACGAGGCCGAGGACGGAGTCCAGGAGCTTGCGGGCCTCCTTCTTCGTCAGGTGCGTCCTGTTCGCCAATCGATCGATGAATTCGCCCTTGTTCATGTTCAGGTCCTCCTTGCAGGTGCGGCGCAAGCCGCCCGTCACTCGGTCTCGTCCAGCCCCTTGTCCTTCAGTAGGTCCCGCATGCTGAGGGTCTCGTGCCCGCCCTCGTCCAGGAAGACCTGCTCGAAGCGGTCCCGCTTCTTCCCTCCGCGCTCGCGCTTCCCGCCGTCTCGTGGCGGGCGCGCAACGGGGGGAACCTCGGGCGGACCGAAGAGGTGTCGCATGGAAAGGCGCACCTGCTTCTTCTCCTCGTTGATGCCGATGATCTTCGCCTGGACGCGTGACCCGACGGAGAGGACCTCGCTTGGGGTCGCGATCCGCTGATCGCTGATCTCGGAAACGTGGATCAGACCGTCGACATCGTCCGTGATCTTGAGGAAGGCGCCGAAGTCCTTGATCTCGGTGATCTCGCCCTCGACGACGTCGTCGATCGCGTAGCGCTCGACGAACTGCCGCCAGGGGTCGGTCTTCAAGGCGCGGATGGAGAGGCTGATGCGCCGGTCCTTCGAGTCGACGTTCAGCACCTTGACCTCGACCGGCTGCGCTTCCTTGAGGACGTCGCGCGGATGGGCGACGTGCCCCCAATCGAGCTCGGAGACGTGGACCAGCCCCTCGACTCCTTCCTCCAGTTTGACGAAGGCGCCGAAGTCGGTGAGCTTGGTCACCGTCCCCGCCACGCGCTGGCCGGCCGGGTACTTCGCCCCGACGTCCTCCCACGGGTCGCGCTGGGTCCGGCGCAGCGAGAGACTGATCCGGTGCGCCGCCTCATCGCAGGAGAGGACCATGACCTCGACCGGGTCCCCCTCGTGGACGACCTGCTTGGGGTCTTCAGGGAAGCCCCACGACAGCTCGGAGACGTGGACCAATCCCTCGACGTCCTTCTCCAACTCCACGAACGCCCCGAAGTCCGTGACGCTGACGACCCTCCCCGCAACGCGCGTCCCGGCCGGGTAGCGGGCGGCGATCCCCTCCCAGGGGTTGGGGCGGAGGCGCTTGATGGAGAGCGAGATCTTCGACCGACCCTTGTCGAAGTCGAGGACCTTGACCCGAACCTTCGCCCCGACCTTGTACTCCGCAGGCGGAACCGGGAGGTCCTTCCACGCGATCTCGGAGCGGTGAACCAGCCCCTCGAACCCGCCGATGTCGACGAAGAGGCCGAAGTCGACAATGCTGCGGATCGTCCCCTCGATCTCCTGGCCGGGCGTCAGGGACTCGAACAGGGCCTGCCGCCGCCGCTCCTCCATCTCCTTCAGGAACGCCTTGTGAGACACGACGAGGTTCTTGTCCCGGCGGGAGAGCTCGAGGATCTTCAACTGAATCCTCTTGCCCCGCAGCTCCTCGATCGCGCTCGGCAGGTCGGATCCGAGGTGCGAGCCGGGGAGGAAGGCGCGGATCCCGTCGAGGTTGACGTGGTAGCCCGCGTTCTTGACCTCGTTCGTGACCTCCCCTTCTACCGGCGTCTTGTCGCGGAACGCCTGCTCCAGCATCTCGATCCGCTTCTCGTACTCGGCCTGCTTCTCCGAGGCGTAAACCGTCCCCTTCTCCTCGTCGATGTAGGTGACGAGGACCTCGATTTCCTCGCCCTCCTCAATCTTCCCGTCCGTGCGGAAGGGGGAGAGCTCGCCCACTGGGAGGACGCCCTCGGACTTGTAGCCAATGTCGACCAGGATCTCGTTCTCGTTGACCTGAACGACCGTCCCGGTGATGGTGTCCCCGCGGCTGTACATCTTGACGTCGCTTTCAGAGAAAGCGTCTTCCATCTTGCTCTTTCTTGGCATCGCTCGATCACCTGTCGTTTGGGGTCCCCGCCCCCTTGCATCTCGGGGTCGGGCTCTTACGTTGTGGATCTTTGCTTACGGGGTCTCCTCCTTGTTCACGCGGCATCGACCTCCGCCATCAGGCGCTCGCCGAGGAGGCGCGCCCGCTCGCTGCGGTCGCAGACCTCCCCGACATCCCGCTCCAGGCGCGTGACGGGAAACGGATCCCCGATGGAGACCGTGATCCGCGGGAAACGAAACGGATAGCGCGGGGGGTATGGCCCCTCGGCTTGGATGTTGACCGGAAGGATTTCCTTCCCAGACAGCCTCGCGAAGTGGACGGCCCCGGTCTTGGCCTCGGTCCGGCGGCGGGTCGTCCCCTCCGGGAAGATGCCGACGAGCCGCTCGCGCTTCACCGCCGCGAGGGTGCGGCGGAAGTCGGCCGGGCTGAACCGCTCCCGGTCGATCGCGGTCGCGTAGAGCTTGATCAGGGGGAGGAAGATCGGGTTCCGGAGAAGTCCTCGCCGGGCGATGAAGTGCACCGGGTTCCGTGGCCCAAGGCCAACCGCCAGGAGGGGGATGTCCCAGTAGCTCCGGTGACGAGCGACCGCGATGTAGCTCCCCTCTCGGCGGATCGCCTCCCGCCCCTTGACCCGCAGGTGGAAGAGAAGCTTCGCAACAAGAGACAGAAGGGAGAGCAGAGCAAGATACAATCCACCCTTGAGGAATCGCTTCAGCCGCCGCATCCCCTTCCTTCCAGCCACGCCTCGACGAGGGCAATGGCTTGAGAAATGACCTCGGCGAGGGTTCTTGCGTCGGTCACGATTGTAGTGGCGTCGGGAGCGGGGTTCAAGGGGGCGACGCGCCGCGTCCGGTCGCGGTCGTCTCGGGTGCGGATCTCGGCAAGGGTCTCCGAGACCCCGGGCTCCCCGCGCTCGCCCGCCCGCCGGCGCGCCCGCTCCTCCGGGCTCGCCTCGAGGAACAGCTTCACGTCGGCGTGCGGGAGGACGACCGTCCCGATGTCCCTTCCCTCCATCACGACACTCCTTCCGTGTGCGACCTGTCTTTGGAGGGCGACGAGGCGCTCGCGCACCTCGGGGCGCGTGGCCACCTCCGAGGCGAGCCGGTCGAGCTCCGGCGTGTAAAGAAGGGGGGTGACGTCCTCCCCGTTCAGGAGGAGACGTCCATCCTCGGTCACGGACAGGGAGAGCTCCTCGAGAGCCCGCCCCCGGGAGAGTCCGAGGGCCACGCCGCGATACATCCTCCCCGTCTCCACGAACAGACAGCCGAAGTGGTGGGCGAGGGCCCGCCCCACGGTCGTCTTCCCGACGGCTGCGGGTCCGTCAATCGCGATCTGCACCGTTCCCCTCCTCCTGTCCGCGCGCGGTCGCTCGGCAGAGGAAGACCGACGCCTTTGGACATCCGCTCTCAAGCACGGCGACTGCGGCCGCTGCCCTGTCGTCGCGGTCGAAGACAGCGAAGAAGGTCGACCCTGCTCCGCTCATCCCGTGATACGCGGCGCCGAGAGAGGCGACGGCCTCCCGGTAAGGGGCGAGCCCAGGGTACAGGTCGAGGGCCGCCCACTCGAGGTCGTTCCACCCGAGGGGGGCCTCCGCGGGGCGAGGGGCGCGGGGCAGCCGGTCGAAGCGCGCGTACACTTCGGCCGTGGCGCATGCGATCGGGGGGACGAGGAGGACGAACCGCTCCTCCTTGCCTGACAGAAGCGGCGTCACGCGCTCTCCGCGCCCGGCGATCCGGGTCCTCCCCCCAGTGAGGAAGAGGGGCACATCCGAGCCCAGACGCGCGGCGAGGGAGAGGAGGTCTTCCTTGGGAAGCCGAGGCGGGATCAGGCCGTCGAGGGACCACAGGACGGCCGCCGCGTCGCTCGACCCCCCGCCGAGGCCCGCCCTGACCGGGATGCGCTTCCGGATCCGGATCTCCGTCCCCCCGCCCCCCGCCTTCGTCGACAGGAGAAGGGTCGCTGCCCGTCCAGCGAGGTCCTCCTCGACGGGAAGGCCGAGGTCGCTCTCCAGGAAGACCCCGTGCGTCCGGCGTCGGATGTCGATCTCGTCAGCGAGGTCGATCGTCTGGGCGACGGAGAGAAGCTCGTGGTAGCCGTCCGCCCGGCGGCCGAGGATGGCCAAGGAGAGGTTCAGCTTCGCGAACGCCAGGAGCTTCATCGGCCCGACTCGTAGACGACCGCGCCCCCCTTCATCACCCAGCGGACGGGGTTGTGGCCGAAGTAGTAAGGGATCTGGCGGTAGGTCTCCAGGTCGAGCAGAACCACGTCGGCCGCCTTCCCCTCCTCGATCGAGCCAACCTCTTCGGCGAGGTCGGCCGCGCAGGCGGCGTTCAGGGTGGCGGCGGTGATCGCCTCCTCGACGCTAAGCTTCATCTGCACGACGGCGAGGCCGATCACGACGAGCATCGAGTAGACCGGGGAGGTGCCGGGGTTGAAGTCGGTCCCCAAGGCGACGGGGAGGTCGAGATCGATCATCCGGCGCGCCGGAGCGTAGGCGGCTCCGAGGAAGAACGCGGCGCCCGGGAGGAGGACCGGAATCACGCCCGCCTGCTTCAGGGCGCGCATCCCGCGCTCACTCACCTGGAGGAGGTGGTCGGCCGAGGTCGCCCCGAGTTCGGCGGCCAATTCCGCCCCTCCGGTCTCGGAGAACTCGTCGGCGTGCAGCTTCACTCCGAGCCCCGCTCCCCGCGCGGCGCGGAGGATGGTCCGCGCCTCGGCCGGGGTGTAGAAGCCGCGCTCGCAGAACACGTCGCAGAACTGAGCGAGCCGGCGGCGGCGTACGACCGGGATCATCTCCGCGATGATCGCCGAGATGTAGTCATCGCGCCGGACCCCCTCGGGGAACGCGTGGGCACCCAGGAAGGTGGGGACGATCCGAAGCGGGACGAGCCTGCGCAGGAGGCGCGCCGCCACGAGGAGCTTCGTCTCCCCCTCGACGGAGAGTCCGTACCCGCTCTTCACTTCGACGCTCGTCGTCCCTGCGGCGAGCATCCGCCGGAGGTGGACGGAGGCGCGCTCAGCGAGGACCTCCTCGCTCGTCGCGGCCACCGCCCTCGCACTTGACAGGATCCCGCCTTCGGTGTACGGGGCCCCTCGCAGGCGGGCCAGGAGCTCGTCCTCTCGCGTGGCGGCGAACACGGCGTGCGTGTGAGCGTCGACGAGGCCTGGGAGGGCGACGCCGCCGCCCGCGTCGACCACCCGATCGACTCCGCTCCGATCGAGGTGCCGTCCGACCCGCGCCACCCTCTCGCCGACGATCAGGAGGTCGACTCCCTCTGAGACCTGAAGAGTCCCCATCGCCCCTCCCGCGACCGGCCCTCGCCCACGAGGGGTCACAAGTTGGCCGATGTTCGCGACGAGCGTAGTGGGCATGCACGCGGAGTATAGTGAGGGCGCCGCGGCTTTACAACGCAGATCCCGCCCGCTATACTCGGCTCCGTTCCTCAGAAGATGATTGAACTGGACGGACATTCGCTCGCCTTCTCCCATGCCACACGCGTGGTGTTTGGGGGAGAGCCGGTCGCTGTGTGCCCGTCCAGTTGGGAGGTCGTCCGGCGCTCGCGGGAGGCCGTCCTGGGCATCGTGGCCCAGGGGAAGCCGGTCTACGGCGTGAATACCGGGTTTGGCTCCCTCTCTACGCAGCCGATCTCTAGAGAGCGGCTGGCAGAGCTGCAGAGGAACATCGTCCTCTCCCACGCCGCGGGCGTGGGCCCCCCGCTCCCGGAAGAGGCGGTGCGGGCGATCCTTCTCTTCCGCGCCAATTCGTTCCTCCGCGGGACCTCTGGGGTGCGCAGGGACGTCATCGACCTCCTGGTTGCGCTCCTCAACGAGCGGGTCCACCCACGGATCCCCTGTCAGGGATCGGTCGGCTCCTCCGGCGACCTCGCCCCTCTCGCCCACCTCGCCCTGGTCCTTCTCGGAGAAGGGGAGGCTCTCCACAACGGGACGTGGATGGATGGATCCCGCGCCCTGGCGGCGATCGGCAGAGAGCCGCTCGTCCTGGAGCCGAAGGAGGGGCTTGCGCTCTTGAACGGAACGCAGTACATGAGCGGGCTCGGCTTCCTCGCCCTCGCGCGCGGGGAGGGTCTTCTGCGCAATGCGTTCGCTGCCGCCGCTCTCTCCATGGAGGGACTGCGCGCCTTCTCCGCGCCCCTCGCGGCGCGCCTGCACGCGAACCGTCCCCACGCCGGCCAGGTCGAGGTTGCGGAGCGGATGCGCCGCCTCGTCGCGGGGAGCCGCCTCCTGGACACGGCGCAGGGTGACGTTCAGGATGCCTACAGCCTGCGCTGCACCCCTCAGGTCCTCGGCCCGGCCGTGGAGGCGCTCGGCTTCCTCAAGGAGAAGCTGGAGATCGAGTGGAACGCTTCCACGGACAACCCACTCGTCTTCCCGGATGGCGAGTCGCTCTCCGGGGGCAACTTCCACGGAGAGATCCTTGGCCTCGCCCTGGAGATGGCAACGATGGCCCTCGCCGAGGTGGGTTCGATCGCCGAGCGGCGGATCGACCGGCTCCTGACCTCCCCGTCCCGCGGTCTTCCTCCCCACCTGGCCGCGGATCCTGGAGTCCACTGTGGTCTCATGCTCGCGCAGTACACCGCCGCCTCTCTCGTGGGGGAGAACCGCGTCCTCTGTCATCCCGCCCTCGTGGACTCCATCCCCACCTCGGCGGGGAAGGAGGACCACAACAGCTTCGCGTCGATCTCCGCCCGCAAGGCGCTTGGGGTCCTGGACAACCTGGAGCGTGTCGTCGGGATCGAGTTCCTCTGTGCCGCTCAAGCCCTGGACTTCCAGGGGCCGGGGGAGATGGCTGGGCCGACGCGAGCGGTCTACGAACGTGTGCGCGCCCTCGTCGGCCCGATGGTCGGGGACCGTCCCCTCGCTCCGGACATCGAGCGGCTGGCGCAGGCGGTCTCAACAGGGGAGCTCGTCCATGGGATCGTTTAGGTCAGGGTTCGCTGGGGTCTTCGGGCAGACAAACGTCGGGAAGTCGACCTTCCTGAATGCCGTCTTGGGCGCGAAGCTCCTCATCACGTCGGATAAGCCCCAGGCAACGCGGAACCGCGTGCGCTGCGTCGTCACCGACCCCGAGGCGCAGGTGGTCTTCGTGGACACTCCCGGGTTGCACGAGCCACAGAACCGGCTGGGACGCCACCTCGTCCGCGAGGCGATGCGCGCCCTCCGCGGCCTGGACCTCCTCTTGCTTATGGTGGAGCCGTGGCGCACCGTCCACGAGGCGGACTCCTCGACCTTGGACCGCCTGCAGAAGAGCGAGGTGCCGATCCTCCTGCTCGTGAACAAGATCGACCTCGCTCGCCGAAACGACCTCGAAGAGACCCTGCTCGCCTACGAGGCGACGAAGCGCTTCGCCGAGCTTCTCCCGATCTCCTCGACGCGCGGGGCGGGGCTGGACGAGGCGATGAAGACGATCAAGGCTTACCTCCCCGAGGGCGGGCTCATCTTCCCACCGGATGTCAAGACGGACGCTCCGGAGGAGTTCCTCCTCGCGGAGATCATCCGGGAGAAGGTGTACCAACGCACCTTCCGCGAGATCCCCTACTCGACGGCCGTGCGCGTGAAGTGGATTCATCGCGGCCCCCCGCGCAAGGTCGAGATCCAGGCCGAGATCGTGGTTGCCCGGGAGTCTCAGAAAGGTATCATCATTGGAAAACAGGGGAGGATGATCAAAGAGATCGGAACCGACGCTCGGGCTGAGATGGAGGCTCTGTTGGGCGGACCCGTCTTCCTGGAGCTCCGGGTGGCGGTGGAGCAAGGCTGGACGCAGGACGAGGCCGAGATCGTGCGCCTGGTCGGCGAGGGGGACGCGTCTTGAGGGCGGAGCACATGCCGGAAAGGGCACCGGGCATCCTTCTTGTCGCGGGGGATCCGGGCCACCGCGCCGCCCAGCGCGACGCGCTCGACGCGCTCGGCTACGAGCCGAGGGTGGCCACCGACGGACGGTCCGCTCTGGAGATCGCCGAGAGAGGCAGGATCGACGTCCTTCTCTTCTGGCCAGGCCTCTCCGACATGTCGGAACCGGACTTCATCGCCGCGCTGAGGAAGAGCTCCCCCCAGACGGAGATCGTCGTTGTCCACCGCCGCGACGAAGCCCCATCCCTCAGGCTCCTCCCCTTGGGCGTCAGCCGCTTCGTGGAGTTCCCCGTCGCGCCGGAGCGCCTGCGCGAGGCGGTCGAGTGCGCGCTCGCCTGCTCAGGCTTCCTGCGGGAGCTGGACGAGGAGCGGCGGCGGTACCGCCGCCTCGTCGACCAGGCGCCGATCGGCGTCTTCGAGATCCGCGCCGGCCGGTTCACCTACGCCAACGACTACCTCCTCAGCCTGAGCGGCTACCGCGCGGAGGACGTCCTCGGTCACGCGCCGGAGGAGTTCGTCGCTCCGGAGGACCGCGACCGGTTCATGACCAACTTGAGCGCGCGGGTGTCCGGACGGCCCGCACCGAAGACCCCCTCCTACACCTTCCTCACCCACGATGGAGGGCGGCTCGAGGCCGTGCTCGAGTTCCTCCTCGTCAGCCCGGGCGAGGACTGGCGCCTGGAGGGGGTCCTGCGCGATGTCACCGTCGAGAGGCGCCTCACGCGCCTGCAGCAAACGGTCGTCTCCCTCGGGGAGACCCTGCTCGTCGAGCAAGACGTGGAACGCATCCTCCAGACCGTCCTCGACGCGATCACGGCCCACGGCGGCTTCCGCCGTGCGGTCGCCTCGCTGTACGATCTCGCGGCGCCCGAGCCGCTTTCAGCGCCGGTGAAGGGCATCTTCGCCTCCGGCCTCTCGACCGAGGAGGTGGCGAGCTTGCGTGGGACAGACGGGATCTCCCCACAAGAGCGCCGTCTCGCCTTCGTCGAAGGGTTCCGGCTCGGCGCAGCGTACTACGTCCCTCACGACCAGGTCCCGTGGAGTCCGAGCCTCGGGCTCCGGGGGACCGTGACGATCGACGGCTGGCACGTGGACGACTTCCTGTTCATTCCTCTGCGCGGTGAAACAGGGATCATCGGGCACATCTCGGTCGACGACCCGATGGACCACACCGCGCCCACGCCGGAGTCGATCGAGCCCGTGGCGAGCCTGGCGAACATCGCGGCCCTGGCGATCGAGCGGGCGCACAAGCTCCGCCAACTGCAGCGCCAGAAGGAGCTCCTGCGCGGGCTCTCGGAGCTCGGGCGAGAGCTTCTGAGTGCGACCGACGTTGCCTCCCTGTGCGAGTTCGCGGTGCGCCGGCTCCAGACCGACATGGCGTACGACTACTGCTCGATCGCCCTGCGCGAGGGAGACGAGATCGCCCTCCAGGCGGTGGCGGCGAGCCCCTCGTTCTCCAGCGCGGAGATTCCCCAACCGGGGCTGCGCCTGCCCTCCTCCGGGCCGGGCATCGTCCACTGGGCCCTCGAACACGGCGAGCCGGTCTTCGCCCCGGACGTCTCGAAGGAGCCGCGCTTCATCGTGACGAATCGTGCGATCCAGTCGGAGGTCGCCATGCCTATCCCGGGCCGCCGCGGGACCCTCGGGGTGGTCAACGTAGAGAGCCGGAGCCTGAACGCGTTTGGCGATCAGGACGTCGAGATCTTGACCGGTCTTGCGAGCCAGCTTTCGGTCGCGATCTCGAACCTCCGGCGGCGCGATGCCCTCTCGCGGATCAACGCGCTCGGGCAGGGGCTCGCCCAAGCGACGGAAATGGAGGAGTTGGTCGACAGAGCCCTCGCCTTCCTGAGAAGCCAGTTCGGCTTCGAGAACAGCTCCCTCCTTTCCTGCCGACCCGGGGACGAGCTCGTGATCCTGGGCTTTCGCTCCCCGCTTCCAGGGGGGAGGGTCAAGGCCGGGAATCACGTCCGCTTCGGCGAAGGGATCGTGGGGTGGGTCGCCGAACACCAGGAGAGCGTCCTCGTCCCCGACGTCTCCACCGATCCCCGCTATCGTGAAGTGGTCCCAGGGATCCGGTCGGAGGTCGCGGTCCCGATCCGCGGGTCGGGCCGCCTCCTCGGCGTTCTAAACGTGGAGAGCATGCAGCGCGGCTACTTTGAAGAGGAGGACCGCGAGCTCCTCGAGGCGGCGGCGAGCGAGCTTGGGATCGCGATCTCCAACCTCACCTCTCAGGAGGAGCTCCGGCAGCAGGCGATCCGCGATCCCCTCACGGGGCTCTACAACCGCCACTACTTCAACGAGGTCATCGGGGGCGAACTGGAGCGCGCCGACCGATACGGTCGTCCTCTCGCCCTGTTGATGGTCGACGTGGACGGCTTCCGGGCGGTGAACAACCGCCTGGGTCACCTCCGCGGGGACGAGGTCCTGTGCGCCGTGGCGAAGCTCCTGCGCGAGAGCGTCCGTGGCGCAGACCGGGTCATCCGCTACGGGGGCGACGAGTTCCTGATCCTCATGCCGGAGACTGACGGGGACTCCCGCAAGGTCGCGCGCCGCCTCCGCGCCGGCTTGGAGCGCGTCCCCACGCTCGTCCGCCTGGAGGGTCTCCCGCTTGGGTTGAGCATCGGGGTCTACGTCCGCGCCCCGAAGGACCCGCACTCCCTTGAGGAGATCCTCGAGGAGGTCGACCGCCAGATGTACGCCGACAAGCGGTCCCGCCGCGGCGGCGACGGCGATGACTATCGTCATTGAACCTCTCTCCTCCTGCGACGCCTTCCGGGAGTGCGAGCGGCTGCAGGAAGAGGCGGGGAAGGTCACCGAGGGAGCGATCCTTCAGGTGCCCCTCCTTGTCTTCCTCGAGCGGAGCGGCGGCGGGCTTCTTGGCGCCTACGCGGTCGCCGAGGAGGGCTCGCGCCGGCTCTGCGGCTGCCTGATCGATCTTGTCGCGCACTACGAGGGGACCCCGGGGAGGCTGACCGTCCTCGAACTGGCGTTCGGAGAGGGGAAGGACCAGATCGCGCGTCGCCTTCGCCTCTCCGAACGGCAGGAGGCCTTGACTCGGGGGGTCCGGCTGATCGCCTGGCCGATCGACCTCCTCCGGGGTGGAGAGGCGCACCGTGCGTTCAGCGGCCTCGCGGCGATCGCCGTCTCGTACGAACGAGAGTTGTTCGGAGGGCAAGAGGACTCCGCACACCCCGGCCTGGCGACGGACCGGCTCGGCGTTGAGTGGTGGATCGACTCCCCTCGCGTCGCCGCCGTCGTCGATCGGGGCCTGCCGCCGCACCACGCCCGGGTCGGCCTGGAGCGGATGGCAGTCGTGACGCGAACCGCCCTGACCGAGGGAAGAATGCGCCGCCTGGTCGACTTCGACCCCGCGCCTAAGGAAGAGGTGGTTCTGGCCGAGATCCCCGAGGACCTTGACCAGATGCTCTTGCTCGCCCCCGATCTCACCCGCGACTGGCGCCTGCGGACCCGCGAGGTCTTTGAGACCCTGTTCGATCGAGGTTACATTGCCTCAGGGTTTGTCCGCGAGGCCGGGCGGAGCTTCCACCTCCTCGAGTGTGCGGAGAGAGAGGTCTTCCTGCACCGTCCTGCCTAGCGCCCGGCCGTCAAGAAGGGAGGAAGGATGAAGAAGAAGGACTTGGCGAAGCTGATCGACCATACGCTCCTCGGACCGGCGGCGACGCGCGAGGGGGTGAGGCGGCTGTGCGAGGAGGCGAGGGCTTCCGGCTTCGCCTCCGTCTGCGTCAACCCTTGCTACACCTCCCTCGCGGCCGGCCTCCTCCGCGGGACCGACGTCAAGGTCTGCGTCACGATCGGCTTCCCTCACGGGACCCAGTCGAGCGAGGTGAAGGCGTTCGAAGCAAAGCGGGCGATCGCCGATGGGGCGAACGAGCTGGACATGGTCGGCCCGGTGGCGGCCCTGAAGGAGAAAGACGACGAGCGGTACCTCGCTGATGTGCGCGCCGTCTGCGCCGCCGCGGCGAAGGCCTCGCGCCCGGTGGCCGTGAAGGTGATCCTCGAGACGGCCCTCCTGACCCCCGAGGAGAAGGTCACTGGGGCGACGCTCGCTAGGGCGGCGGGCGCCCAGTTCGTGAAGACGTCGACGGGGTACGGACCCGGCGGGGCCACGGTGGAGGACGTCGCCCTCCTGCGCCGGACGGTCGGGGCGGCGATGGGGGTCAAGGCGGCCGGCGGGATCCAGACGTACGAGGCCGCACTGGCGATGATCAATGCCGGGGCGAACCGGATCGGGGCGAGCAAGAGCCTCGCCCTCCTCGAAGGGGCGACGGACTAGGTGGGGATCGAGAAGGGGACCGGGATCGTCCTGCGCGCGCGGAAGTCGGCGGAGTCGGACCTCGTCGTCACCTGGTTCAGCGAGGCGTGGGGGAAACGAGCGGCGGTCGTCAAGCGCGCGCGTCGGCTCGAATCGGAGCTCGGCGCGGTCTTCGAGCCCTTGAACCTCGTCGAGGTGATCTTCTACGCCCGCTCGCGGGTCGACCTCGTCAGTCAGGGGGCCCTTCTCGAAGGCTACCGGGGTCTCAAGCAAGACCTGCCCCGGGTCTCGGCCGCCCTTGCCGTCGCCCACCTCCTGGACCGCCTGCTGGCGAGCCACCAGCCGGAGGAGAGGGCGTACGCCCTCCTGGGCGAGTTCCTTGCCGTCCTGGAGCAGGGCACCGTGAAGCCGGAGACGGTGGGTCTTGCCGCGGCCGTCAAGCTCCTCGCCCTCCTCGGGCACCGGCCGACCCTCACCCGCTGCGCAGGCTGCGGTAGAGAAGACGGGCCCTACGTCTTTCTCATCGGCAGAGGAGGCCTCCTCTGCCCGTCCTGTCAGCCCGGGGAGCGCCACGAGGTCAGCCTCGGCCTCGCGCGGTCGCTCGACCTTCTCTTCAGTCTGCCCCTCCGCCGGGCCGGGGTCCTCTCCCTGACGGAGAAGGAGAGCGCTCTTGCCTGGACCGGCATCGAGGAGGGGATCAAGCATCTCGCGACCGGGCCTTGAACCCCAGGAAGAGCCTGCCTATAGTGTCGGGGTCCGGGAGGCAAGAGGGATGCGCTGCGAGCTTCGATCCGCTGAGGAGACGCTCTTCGATGGGGAGGTGACGATGGTTGTCGCCCACAGCCCGCTCGGGGAGTTCGGCATCCTGCCGCGCCACGCCCCCCTTCTCGCCGCCCTCGACGCAGGCCCTCTCAGGATCGAGACGCCGCAAGGCGAGCGGGTCTTTGTCCTTCGCTCCGGTCTCCTCCGCGTCCAGGCCGATCGGGTGAGCATCCTCGCGGAGGGCGCGGTCCGCGCTGAGGCGATCGACCTCGCGGCCGTGCGCGCTCGCCGAGAAGCTCTCCAGGCCGAGCGCTCCACCGGGAGAGGAGCGGAGATCCTCTCAGATCTCGCCTATCTGCGGGCCCAAGAGAAGGCAGGTGCGCAACTTGGCTCGTAGGCGGGTCGTCATCACCGGGCTTGGACCCATCACGCCGGTCGGGATCGGGAAGGACCGTTTCTGGGAGGGACTTCGGTCCGGAAGGAGCGGCGTCCGGCGGGTGGACGACCGGATCGACCTCTCCGGGATCGACGTCCAGATCGGTGCGCCCGTCGTCGACTTCGACCCCCTGGCCTTCATGGACAAGAGGCGCGCGCGCCGCATCGACCGCGCGACGCAGTTCGCGCTCGCCTCCTCCCGTCTCGCCGTCACCGACGCCGGCCTCTCTCCGGGCGACCTCCCGGCCGAGCGGAGCGGGGTCGTCGTGGGGACCGGGATTGGCGGCCTGGAGACGATGGCGGAGAACCTCGTCCTCCTCACGAAAAGTGGCCCAAGGAGGGTGAGCCCGTTCCTCATCCCCGGTCTGATGCCGAACGCTCCCTCGGCCGAGATCTCGATCGACCTTGGACTGCGCGGCCCGAACTTCGGCGTCGTCTCCGCCTGCGCGAGCGGGGCGCACGCGATCGGGGTTGCGGCCGAGCTCGTCCGCTCGGGGATCCTGGACGCCGCCCTTGCCGGCGGGGCGGAGGCGGTCCTCCTCCGGATCGCCTACGCTGGGTTCGACCAACTGGGGGCCCTCTCCAAGCGCAACGGCGAGCCGGAGAAGGCGTCGCGGCCGTTTGATCTTGACCGGGACGGGTTCGTCATGGGCGAGGGAGCCGGAATCGTCGTCCTCGAGGAGGCGGAGCGCGCCCGCGCCCGGGGTGCGCGCATCTACGCTGAGATCGCCGGATTCGGGATGACGGCCGACGCGTTCCACATCACGGCCCCCTCGGAGGACGGGGAAGGGGCGGCGCGGGCGATCTCCCTCGCCCTCGCCCAGGCTGGGGTCCGACCGGAGGAGGTGGACTACGTGAACGCGCACGGGACATCGACCCCGCTGAACGACCGCGCGGAGACGAGGGCGATCAAGGCCGCTCTAGGAGACGCAGCGCGACGGGTGAAGGTCAGTTCGACCAAGTCGCAGATCGGGCACCTCCTCGGGGCGGCGGGAAGCGTGGAGGCGATCGCCACGATTCTCTCCCTCCTCCACGGCCACATCCCAGCGACGCAGAACTACGAGCGCCCGGATCCAGACTGCGACCTCGACTACACCGCAACCCCGGCCGAGCTCCCGATCCGGGTTGCCTTGTCCAATTCCTTTGGTTTCGGCGGGCAGAACGCGGTCCTCGTCTTCCGAAAGGCCGAGGAGACGCCGGGCTAGAACTGCTGGATGAAGCGCAGGTCGTTCCCCAGGAACGTGCGGATGTCGTCGATCCCGTGGCGGAGCATCGCCATGCGCTCGATCCCCAGGCCGAAGGCGAAGCCGGAGACCGTCTCCGGGTCGTAGCCGACCTCGCTGAGCACGGCTGGGTCGACCATCCCCGCCCCCATGATCTCCAACCACCGCGTCTGGCCTGGGGCACGCATGTGCATCTGGACGGAAGGCTCGGTGAACGGGAAGAAGTCCCCTGACATGCGCATCTCGTACCCTTCCCCGAAGAACTCGCGCACGAACCGCTCGAGGAGCCACTTCAGGTTCGCAAGGGAGAGCCCCTCCTCCACCCACAGGAGCTCGACCTGGTGGAAGACGGGGGAGTGTGTCGCGTCCTGGCTGTCGCGGCGGTAGCAGCGGCCGGGGCAGACGATCCGCACCGGCGGAGTCGTCTCCTTCATCACCCGGATCTGCACCGGGGAGGTGTGTGGGCGGAGGAGGCGTCCGCCCTCGACGTAGAAGGTGTCCCAGTCGTCGCGCGCCGGGTGGTTGGCCGGGATGTTCAGTGCCTCGAACGCGTAGTACTCCGTCTCGATCTCAGGTCCGGAGGCGACGTCGAATCCCATACGCAGGAAGATGGACTCGATCTCCTTCTGCACTTGGGTCAGGAGGTGCAGGTGTCCCGGTCCATGGTAGACCCCGGGCAGGGACAAGTCGAGTGGCTCTGTGGTCGCCCGGGCTGCGGCAGCCGCCTCTTCGAGCGCGCTGCGCCGCGCCGAGAAGGCGGCGCTTGCCCGCTCCTTGAGGGCGTTCAAGAGGCCTCCCGCGCGGGCACGCTCCTCCGACGGAAGCTTTCCCAAGGACGCGAACAGCTCGCCCAACCGCCCCTTCCTGCCGAGGAACTCGACGCGGAACGCCTCGAGGGCCGCTGGGTCGGAGAGACGGGCAAGGCGCGCCTCGAGGTCTGACTCGAGGGCGACGATCGCGTCGTGCAGGGGACTGTCTTGGGCCATGGGACGGGATTATAGCGATGGGATCGTGCATTGACAAGGATTCTCCGCCGCGTGTATGATCGCGCGGCGCCGGGGGTCGCGTCCCGGCGCGAAAGGGGTGGAATGACGGACTATCGCCGGAGACGGGGGACCCTCCTCGAGTGGGTGGAGGCCGACGGATTCGTCGTCCTGAACAGTGAAGGCTCTGACGCCGCGAGTCTCTACTACCTGACAGGGTTCTTCGGTGAGGGGGCCCTCCTCATCCGCGACGGCAAGGAAGAGCTCGTCACCGACTCGCGCTACACGGAACAGGCCGAGCGGGAGGCCCCGGACCTTGCCCTGCGTCACGCGAAGGGGGAATACCTCGAGGCGCTCGCCGACACGCTCCGCGGGACCCCCACGAGGCGGGTCGCCTTCTCCTCGCGCCGGATGACGTACTACACGGTGGAGAAGGCGCGCTCGCTCTTCGAGGGCGTGGAGTTCATCCCGCTCGAGGACCCCGTCTCCGCGCTGCGCCTGGTGAAGGGAGAGGAGGAGGCGACCGCGATCCGTGAGGCGACGCGCGTTGCGGAGGAGGCCCTGGCGGAAGCGGTCGACCGCGTCCGCGTCGGGATGACCGAGCGCGAGATCGCGCTTCGCCTCGAGATCGGGATGCGCGAGCGGGGTGCGGATGGGGTCTCCTTCGACCTGATCGTCGCCGCCGGGGCGAACAGCTCCCTGCCGCACTATCGGCCTGGGGAGGTCCGCCTGAAGAAGGGGGATCTCCTCCTGTTCGACATCGGGGCCCGCTACCGCGGCTACTGCTCGGACCTCACGAGGACCGTCTCCGTCGGCCGACCGCCAGCGTGGGCTGTCGAGGTCTACGAGCTCGTCCGGCGGGCGAACCGGGCGGGGGTCGCCGCGGTCCGCGCTGGCGTCACCGGCAAGGATGCCGACGCCGCCGCGCGCGAGGTCATCGTCGCCGGCGGCCACGGCGAGCACTTCGGGCACGGCCTCGGCCACGGCGTCGGCCTCGAGGTGCACGAGGGACCACGCCTTTCCCCGCTGTCCACCGATTCCTTGGCCGTGGGGATGGTCACGTCGGTCGAGCCCGGGGTCTACCTTCCCGGCCGGGGTGGGGTGAGGATCGAGGACCTCGTCCTTGTGAAGGCCGCTGGGTGCGAGGTCCTGACGAGCTTCCCGCACGAGCGGCTCCTGGAGGTGGGGTAGTGCGACGCTCCCTTGCGGTCGTGATCCTGCTCGTCCTGATAGCCCTGGGGCTCTTCGGCTGCTCCCTCCTGGGACCGGACCTCGAGGCCCGGTTTGAGGTGACTCCGCTTGTCCTCTACGCCGGCGAGGAGGCGCGGTTCGACGCCTCCGGGTCGCTCGGGGTCGGGGTCACCGGCTACGCGTGGGCGTTCGGGGACGGCAGCGAGGAGGCGGCGGGGCGCGAGGTCACGCACGCCTATGCACTCCCTGGGAAGTACGCCGTGTCACTGCGCATCGACGGCGACGCCGGTCTGCAGGCCCAGACGACGCGGGAGGTCGTCGTCTACGTCCGCAGCGGGACGGAGCTCTTCCGCGAGGATTTCGCCAGCGGATCCACATCCCTTCTCGACTGGCCCCTTGACCCGAGCTGGGCGAGCGAGGCGGATGGGTTCGTGGAGAACCTCCCCGGCTCGCACGGGTTCGTCCTTCACGTGAAGAGCGGGGTCGATCGCTGGCATCGGCGCACGGCGCCTGTTCGCTTCCCCCCGCTGCGCCTCGGCCAGCGCCTGGTCTTCGCCTGCGCCATCCGGACGTCGCAGAACCAGGACGCGCACGGGTTCTTCCTCTTCCCGGCGCGCGCGGGGATCGACTCGGTTCAGGGGTCCTTCCCGTACTTCGTCTACTCGAGCCGGGAGGGGGGCTCGATGGTGCGCGTCCCGGAGGGGGACGGGGTCGAGCAGTTCCTCATTCCGTTCAAGCCCGCGGTCTACCTCTGGCACACCTACCGTTTCTCCTTCTCTGCCGAGGGTTGGGAGCTGTTCGCCGACGACACCCTGATGGGAAACGGTGACCTTCCTGTCCCTGTGGACGCGGGCGGGGAGTGGCTCATCCTCCTGGGGGACGAGAGCCACGAAGAGGCAGTCGATGCCTGCTACGACGACCTGCGGGTCTGGGTCGAGGAGTAGAGGAGGGCATTGACCCCATTCGTTCGGCTACCTAGAATGGGGACACTTGAAGGAAGAGGGGGGCAAGATGGGGAAGCAAGAAGTCCTGGAGAGCACGCTAAAGCAGATCAAGAAGGCCTACGGCGAAGGGGCCATCATGTGGCTCGGGGACGGCGCGGAGGCGATGCAGCTCGAGACCGTTCCTAGCGGCTCGCTCGCCCTGGACATCGCCCTCGGCGTAGGCGGGATCCCGCGAGGGAGGATCGTCGAGATCTTCGGTTCGGAGTCGAGCGGGAAGACCACCCTCGCCCTGCACATCATCGCCGAGGTCCAGAAACGGGAGGGGACCGCGGCGTTCATCGACGCGGAGCACGTCCTCGACCCGACCTACACCCGCGCCCTGGGCGTGGATCTCGACCATATCCTCCTCGCCCAACCAGGCTCGGGGGAACAGGCGCTCGAGATCACGGAGCAGCTCACGCGCAGTGGGGCGGTCGACATCATCGTCATCGACTCGGTCGCCGCCCTCGTCCCGATGGCCGAGATCGAGGGACAGATGGGCGAGTCGCAGGTCGGGCTGCAGGCGCGCCTGATGAGCCAGGCCATGCGCAAGCTGTCCGGCGTCATCTCGCAGTCCAAGACGATCGTCGTCTTCACGAACCAGATCCGCTCCGTGATCAGCGGGACGAGCTACGGCCAGGCGACGACGACCTCCGGCGGACGCGCCTTGAAGTTCTACGCCTCGCTCCGGCTGAACCTCTGGCCCTCGGAGAAGATCGAGGAGGGCGGCGCGCAGATCGGGACGACGGTCAAGGTGCGCGTCGTGAAGAACAAGGTCGCCCCGCCGTTCAAGGAGGCGACGTTCGACATCATCTACGGGAAGGGCATCCTCCACTCCCGCGACCTCGTCACCACGGGGGAGAGCGTGGGCGTCATCTCCCGAAGTGGGTCCTGGTACGCGTTCGGGGACAAGCGCCTCGGTCAAGGCGTCGGGAACAGCGCCCGCGCGCTGGAGGAGAGCCCCGAGCTTTCGAGCGCGGTCGAGCGAGCGATTCGTGAGAAGGCTGGCCTCCCCGTCCAGGCAGCCGACAAGGAGAAGCCAACGAAGGCGGGGGAGGAGAAGCGACACGCCAAGTGACCCCTGGACCCGCCTGCTTCGCCTCCTGCGCGCCCGCCCGCGGACGGTGGCCGAGGCGCGAGCGCGCCTCGCGGCAGCGGGGTTCTCCGCGGAGGACGTGGAGAAGACCCTCCGACGAGGGAAGGAGGAGGGCCTCCTCGACGATGCGGCCTTCGTCCGCCTCTGGGTGGCCGATCGACTCGCGCATCGCCCCCTCGCCCGCCGCGCGGTGGAGCGGGAGCTGATCGAGAAGGGAGTCGCTCCCACGCTCCTCGGTGAGGCCGTCGGGAGCCTCTATCCTCCGCAGGAGGAGACTCGCCTTGCCCTCGAGGCGGCGCGGGAGCGTCTGGAGAGGCTGAAGGCGTTGCCCAAGGACGTGCAGCAGCGCCGCGTCTTCTCCTTTCTCGTTCGGCGCGGCTTCTCGCCCCACCTCGCGCGGGGGGTCCTGCGCACCCTGGAGAAGGAGGGACGGTGAACGAGGCACGCGTCGGCCTGGGGATCGATTTCCACCGCTTCGGCCCCCGGGGGCCCCTCGTCCTCGGCGGGGTCCACATCCCCCATGACGGGGGTCTCCTCGGTCACTCCGATGCGGATGTGCTCGTCCACGCCGTCTGCGACGCCCTCCTCGGCGCAGCGGCGCTCGGCGACGTCGGACTCCTCTTCCCGGACACGGACGAACGCTACCGCGGCGTGTCCAGCCTCTCGCTCCTTGCGGACGTCGTCGGGCGCTTGGCCGAGGGCGGATGGGTTGTGGTGAACGTGGACACCTCGGTCGTCGCTGCCCTCCCGCGCCTCGCTCCCCACTTCCCCGCGATGCGCCGCGCCCTCGCTCCCCTCCTCGGCGTGGCGGAGGACCGCGTTGGCCTCAAGGCCACCACAAGCGAGGGCATGGGCGCCCTCGGTCGGGGAGAGGGGATCGGAGCGTGGGCCGTCGCCCTCATCCGAGCAGCCGGACGAGGTCCTGGTAGGTGACGAGGAGGAGGAGCGCGATCAGGACCAGAAACCCGATTGCGTGGACAACCCCCTCGCGCTCCGGCGGGATCGGCCTGCGCCGGACCGCCTCGTAGAAGGCGAAGGCGGCACGGCTCCCGTCCAACGCCGGGAACGGGATCAGGTTGAACAGCCCGAGGCTCAGGCTGAGAAGGGAGAGGAGGCGGAGGAAGGCCGACGCCCCGGCCGAGACGCTCTGGCCGAGGAGGTAAGCCATCCCGACGGGTCCGGCGACGGCGTCCCGCGCGGCGATCCTTCCTGTCAGAAGCCCGCGAAGGGACTCCCCGATCAGGCGCAGATCCTCCCCCACCTGCCGCGCACCGAGGACGAATCCTCCGATGGGGCCGGCCCGCCGTCGGTCGACGCCGAGATTGGCAAAGGTCGCGCCGTCGAGGAGCCTCGCCCGGTCCGTGCTGCCGGCGATACTGACATCCAGTTCAACGCTCGCACGCGACACCGTCAGGGTGAGCGGATCCCCGGGCACCGCGGCGGCGAGGAGATCCAAGAGATCCAAGAGCCTGACCGCCGTCTCGATCCGCTCTGCGTTCACGGCGACGATCCGGTCTCCCGCGCGCAGCCCGGCGAGGCGCAGGGGGGCCGCCGCCTCCAGCTTCAGGATCTCATTCGTGTAGGCGACGGGCAGGAAGTACGCTCCCACGCGGTAGCGGGCAGCCTGGGCGTCGAACGCCGGGAGGATCGTCACCGTCTCCACGTTCCCTTCCCGAAGGATCCGAAACGCAACGGGCCTCCCGTCGGATGCCCGCACCCAGCGGGAGACGTCCTCTCCGTCCGTCACCTCCTCTCCGGAGATGGCAAGGACCCGGTCGCCCGGCCGAAGGACGGCCGACGCCGGCTCACCCGGGATGACGTCGGCGACCTGGAGGAGCGGCGTCCCCACAACCCAAAGGGAGAAGACGGCGATGGCGAAGGTGAGGAGGAGGTTCGCCACCGGGCCGGAGAGGCTGATCGCGGCGCGGACGAGGGGCGGCTTGTTGTACAGGATGCGCGCAGGGGGGACGTCCGTCCCAGCCTCGCGCCGGTCCTCACCTGCCAGCCGGACGTACCCCCCGAACGGGATCGCGCGGACGGACCAGCGCGTCTCGCCTCGCCGGAACGAGATCAAGGGCGGCCCGAAGCCGATCGAGAACTCGTGGACGTAGACGCCGAGTCGTTTCGCGGCCAGGAGATGCCCGATCTCGTGCGCGCCCACCAGGATGACGATCGTCCCGAGGAAGACGAGGACGGTCGTCATTTCGCTGCCTCCGAGCGCATCACCAGGACGCGCCGTGTCCCTTCCGTCTGTCGGACGGCCTCGGAGAGCCGGAGGCCGACGACCCAGATGATGCGCTCCCGATCGCACAGCAGCGGAAGGCGGTCGCGATCGTGAAACGGGACCTTCGCCGCCATGAGAAAGCCGGAGAGGCGGACCTCTTCCGTCATCCCCAGAGGCTGGAAGCGATCCCCGCGGCGGCGGGTCCGCAGCCGAAGGGGAAAGGCGACTCGATCGGCGTCCGCCCGCTCAACGCCTGGCTCCGCCCCACCGACCGGGGAGTCGTCCTTCTCCAGCACCAGGTCGAGGGAGATGCCAAGCTCGGGGACGGCCGATCTGCCGAGATCGATCGGCAGGTCGACGGGGCCGCAAGCCGGGGGGGCACTGCGCAGGAGCTGCACTTCCTCCCGGTCGATCCGGACGAGGAGGCCGGGGAGGTCGAGGCGCGCATGGGCACGCGGGGAGGTGATGAGGGAGGAAAGAGCCTGGACGTGCTCTCGCTCGACCCCTTCCAGGTTGCCGCGGGCCGCCAGTAGCCCCTGCCGCGTGAGGACGGCGCGGACCTCGGCGGGAAGGGAGCAGAGCGCGCTCCGGTCGAGGACGACCCGCCCCTCCTCCTCCGCTCGTGCGACGCTCGGCCAGAGCAGGGCGACCAGGTAGGTCAGGGCACCCCGCTCCTCCTCCGCGAGGTCCGCAGCACGCGCAAGGGCCTCCACGGCGCGCGGGTTGATCGTCCTCAGGAGGGGCAGGATCTGATGGCGGATCCGGTTCCTGGCGAGGCGAAGGTCGGCGTTCGTCTCGTCCTCTCGCCAGGCGAGGCGGCGCGAGTGGGCGAACTCGAGGACGTCCTGGCGAGAGACCTCGATCAGAGGGCGGATGAGTGGCGCGTCCACCGGACGCAAGGAGGAGAGGCCGCGGGGGCCGGCCCCGCGAGTGAGGTTGAACAGGACCGTCTCCGCCCGGTCGTCCGCCGTGTGCCCGAGGCCGATCTTCTCGGCTCCGACATCGCATGCGACCCGCAGGAGGAAGGAGCGCCGCGCCTCCCGCGCCGCCGCCTCGAGGTTCTGTCTCGAGGACCGCGCCATGCCGCTCACGTCCACGCGCTCGCTCCGGACCACGATTCCTCTTGCCGCGCCGAGGGAGGCGACGAAACGGGCGTCCTCTCGTGCGGTCTCCCCGCGCAGACCGTGGTCGAGGTGCGCGATCACGAGCCCGATTCCGAGTTCTGGAGCCAGTTCGCACAGGACCTCCAAGAGGACGACCGAGTCGACGCCGCCGGAGACGGCGAGGAGAACGTTCTCTCCGGCGCGGGTCATCCCGTGGCGCGCGATCGTCTGGCGGATCCGTTCCTCGAACACGAAGCGATTGTGAGCGGAAGGGCCCTTTCGCGCAACGCTTGTCCGGGGGAGGGGCCACGGCTATGCTGGGACATGCGCGTCGCGCTGTTCCCTGTCTTCCTCAGTCTCCTGGTTGGGGTCTCCGTTGCCTCATGCGCGGACTATCCGAGGCACGAGTTCCTGGACCTTCCGGTGGGGAGCACGCTTGGGGAGGTCGGTCGGTCCTCTCTCCAACTCGTCTGGAACGGACAGGCGGCCTCGTTTCGCGTCTCCCGTTCGGTCGCTGCGCGCCTCGATGTCACTGCGCTTGTGCGCGGAGAGGACCTCTTCTCTCTCGGTGCGCGGATCGTCGTCCTGCAAGAGCCGGGCCTCCTCTCCCTGACGTGCGAGGTGGAGGGCGAGACGCTGCGCATGATCGCCGGCCTTCCCCTCGGCCCGTTCCGCCTCGACTGGGGGCGAGCGTTTGCCGGGGAGGAGCGACGCTGGGTCGTGGGAACCGCCACCCTCACTCCAGGCTGGGCCGCCGTTCTGGGCGTCGAGTACGGCGGCGAGGCGGGGGTTTGTCCCCTCCTCGGCGTGCGCCTCTTCCCCGGGCTCGGGCTCTCCGCCCTTCTCTGCTGGCGCGGAGGCGACCTCGTCGTGTCATTGGGGGGTGAACGATGAGGCCCCTCTGCGCGGGGCTCTCGCTCGTCCTGCTCGCAGCGCTGCTCGTCCACGGGGAGACGACCACCCTCTCTCTTCTCTACACGAACGACGTCCACGTTCACCTTGAGCGGCTGGAGAGCCTTCGGAACCTCATCGCCGCAGAGAGGGGGAAGGGGTTGCCGGTTCTCCTCCTTGACGCCGGGGACACCTGGCAGGACTTCCGCCGCCCCCTCCCCATCGTCTGGGGAGCGGAGGAGATGCTCGGGTGGATGAACGAGGTTGGCTACGACGCGATGGCCATCGGGAACCACGAGCTCTACCTTGGGGCAGACCGCCTGGCCGCACTCGCCGGCGGGGCAGCCTTCCCGCTTCTCGCCGCGAACCTTCGACCCGTGGACAGCCTTGCGCCGTTCCGTCCCGCCATGCACGTTTCTGCTGGCGGACTGGACGTTCTGCTCATCGGGCTCGTGACCAGGGAACAGTTCCCGGCCTTGGAGTACCCGTGGCTTGCCCTCGAGGAGCCCGAAGCGGCCCTGGCCGGGGTTCTCGCGCAGGAGGGAGGCAAGGCGGACCTCGTCGTCGTGCTGGGGCACCTCCCGGTGAGAGACGCCGTGCAGATCGCCTCGCGGGTTCCGGGAGTCGACGTCTTCGTCACGGGCCACTCCCACGAGGCGACGCCGGAGCCGATCCGCGCCGGGGAGACCCTGGTCATCCAGAGTGGGGAGTTCGGCGAGGCTCTCGGGCGACTGCGCCTCGAGATCGACGCGGAGACGGGGGCTGTCGTCCTTGGAGAGAATGCCCTTCTGGCGACAGAAGTAGCCCCGGTCGCACTCGACCGGGGCTACTTCACCCTCTTCAGGATCCTCATTGGGGTCGCTGCTCTCGCGCTTCTTCTGCTCTTCTAGAACGTGAGGTTGTAGGACAGGGTAAGACCGTCCTCCGTGAACCCGAGCGAGAAGCCCTTCTCCTTGGCGACGGTGTACGCGTCGTACCCGCTATAGATTGCCCAGCCGAGGTGAGCCAGTCCGACCAACGAGTAGCCGTAGTACCAGTATCCGGGCAGGACAAGGGAACTCACCATCCCGCCCCCGACGAGGATGACCACATCGACCGCGAAGTGGACGATCGCCTTGTCCACCTGGTCGTTCAGGAGCTGGCCGAGGCCAGGAATGAGGAACGAGGCAAGACCAGGGATCCACGCCTCCGTCCGCGCCGCGCTCACCGAGGCGCCGACTCCAGCCACGACACCGACGACCACCAGCACCACCACCAGCCGCTTGAGCATGATCAGCAACCTCCTTGTCGTTCCCGCATCAGAAGAAGAATACAAAGCCCAGGAACGGCCACACGCCCCAGAAGAGGTCGAAGGCGAGGCCGGCGTCGAAGTAGAAGGCCGGGGTCAGCCGGAACAGGCCCCCGGTTCCGACTTGCGGAAAGACAAGGGCGCTCGTCCCGACGTGCAGGTAGAAGTTGAACAGCGGGGTCTTCTCTTCGGCCGTCGCCGTGAGGAGGTCATCGAGCTGGATCCCCGGTGTGTTCGTCGCGATCTCCAGCGCCGCCCGCTCGATCTGCTGCGCCGAGGGCGGGAAGTACAGCCGCCAGATCGCCCCGCCCAGATTGAGGACGTTCACCCCGAGCGTCATCGCCGGAAGGCCGAACCCGTTCAGGGTGGAGGCGCCAAGCTGAAACCCTGTGTCCAGGCCGAGCGTGAACGCCCAGCGCTTCTTCTCGTAGCGCTCCTTCACCTGGGCAGCGAGGGCCTGGGCGCTCCCCGGGATGGACGGCGGTGTGAGCACGATCGCCACCGGCGCCAGCTCGAAGCGGATCTCGCGGATGCTCGTCAGCTTGACGGACTGGACGTCGCCCGCGGCGCTGCGCAGGCCAAGGACCTCTGGAATCCCACCCACCTCGCCGATGAGGATGTTCCCATCGAACGTCTCGACCGTGACGTCGGTTCCCTTCTCCGGGAATCGTAGCGCCTTGAGGTTGGCGCGCTGGACCGTGAAGATGTCGCCCGCCGCGGTCTTGATGCTGATGACGCCGGGAATCCCGAACTCGATCGTCCCTTGCAGCACCGATCCGCTCGTCGTAACGACCGTCTCCGCCCATCCTAAGGACACGAGGGCGAAGACAAGGACAAGAGTGACCCCAAGCGCCCAGCCCATGCGTTGCATCCGCCAGACCTCCTTACGGCTCGCCCGCTACCCCTCGCTAAGCTTCGCCATCACCTCGTCGGCGATGTCGAAGTTGGCGAAGACCTCCTGCACGTCCTCGTTCTCGTCCAACTCATCGAGCAGCTTGAGCAGCTTCTCCGCCGCGTGCCCCTCGACGCGGACGAGGTTCTTGGGGACCATCGTCACTTGGGAGCGGGCCGGCGTGATCCCCAGCTTGCGGACGGCCTCGACAAGGGCCGGGAGACCGGCCGGAGCGCAGTATGCCTCGATCGTCTCGCCATCATCCTCGAATTCCTGGGCTCCCAACTCGATCAGGAGCATCAGGAACTCGTCCCGGTCCTTTCCCTCTGGGATCTCCTCGATCGCCACGACCCCCCGCCGGTCGAAGAGCCAGGCGACGCTCCCTAAGGAAGCGAGGTTCCCCCCGTGGGCGGTGAAGATGTGGCGAACCGCCGCGGCGGCGCGGTTCCGGTTGTCGGTGACGACCCGCACGAGGACGGCCACTCCCTCTGGGCCGTACCCCTCGTACGTGATCTCCTCAAAGGCACCCCCGTCCGCCCCTCCGGACGCTCGTTTGATCGCGCGCTCGATGTTGTCCCTAGGGAGGTTGATCGCCCGCGCGCGTTCGATCACCGCAGCGAGGCTTGCGTTCAGATTCGGGTCCGGCCCGTTCTTCGCCTGCAGGTAGATCTCCTTGATCATCTTGGAGAAGAGACCGGAGCGCTTCGCGTCCTGCTTCCCCTTCCGGACCTTGATGTTCGCCCACTTCGAGTGTCCAGACATGCCTTCTCCCTTGTATTCCCGCGGGTTTCGCAGCCATCATAGCACCTCCCCCCCGAACCGGCAAGCGGAGAAGCGCGGCTAGTCCCCCTCGAAGGGATGGTCCCGCGTAAAGTCGGGGAGATAGGACTTGGCGCTGTCGAGGGTCTGCACCCAGCCGCGCTCGAAACCGAGGCGCCCCGCGTACGCGACAACCTCGTCGTACTCGTCCTGGCGCACGAGCCGACCCAGCAGCGAGTCGTCGGCGACGGCAGGGGTGGAAGCGTACTGCGCCAGCAGGGACAGGTGGATGCGCGGGGAGAGCTCGCACGCGAGGAAGCCCAGGCAGGCCTTCGAGTCTTCGACGTGGCCGGGGAGAACCAGGTGCCGGACGACGAGGCCGGAGCGGAGGTTCCCGTCGACGTCGACGGTGATCTCACTTCCGACCTGCCGGTACATCTCCTTCAGGGCTGTCGCCGCCACGCTCGGGTAGTCGGGAGCATCGGAGAGTCGGTGCGCCAGATCCGCGTCCATGTACTTGAGGTCCGGGAGGTAAACGTCGATCCTGCCCTCCAAAGCGCGCACGACCTGTGTCTTGTCGTAGCCGCTTGTGTTCATGACGAACGTCGGACCCCTTCCGCGCCGGCGCAGGTCGTCGATGATCGCCACCATCTGCGGGACGACGTGCGATGGGGAAACGAACCCCACCGCGGAGGGACCGCGGTCGAGGACGGATTCGATCCGCCGGACGACTTCGTCCAAGCTGAGGCTCCGCTCGTAGATGGGGTCGCGATTTCGGCTGATCTGCGCGTTCTGGCAGAAGCGGCACTGCAGGTTGCAGCGGGTGAAGAAGACGTTGCAGATCCCGTGGGGGCCTGAGATGAGCGGCTCCTCACCGCGGTGGGCGCAGATCGCTCCCAGGGAGAACCCGTCCCCCGTGCGGCAGTAGCCGCGCTGGTCGCGCGTTCGATCGACATGGCACTCCCGTGGGCAGAGGGTGCAGTCCGCGAGCGCAGCGAGGGAGAGACGAGGCACGGGCCCGGAGGACGCCATCACGCTCGATGGTATCCAACCCGCCACGGCCGCGCTGCCTCTGGCGACGGTGCGGAGTATCATCACCACCATTCTCAAGGAGACGGAGGCCAGGATGGCGGGATGCGGGCAGACGATCCGTGGGGTGATCTTCGACTTCGACGGCCTCATCCTCGACACCGAGGTCCCGGCATTCCGCGCGTGGCAGGAGATCTACGCACGCCACGGTGTCTCCTTGCGACTCGAGAAGTGGGCGGACTTCGTCGGCCGCGCCCCGGAGACGATCGACCCCTGCGGCGAGCTCGAGATGGCGCTCGGCCGACCGATCGACCGGGAGAAGCTTCATGCCGAGGAGCTGGCGCGCGAGGCGCAGCTGATCGAGGCTGAGCCCGTGCGGCCCGGGGTTTCGGCAGCGATCGCTGACGCACGTCGTCTTGGCCTCGCCGTGGCGATCGCGTCCAGTTCCTCCCGCGACTGGGTCCTCGGCCACCTCGACCGCCTCGGCCTCGGGTCCTCCTTCAACGTCATCCGCTGCTCCGATGACGTCCTGCGGACGAAGCCCGAGCCGGACCTCTACCTGGCCGCCCTCTCTGCCCTGGGACTCTCCGCAGCGGAGGCGATCGCCCTCGAGGACTCGCCACACGGCGTCGCGGCTGCAAAGCGCGCTGGGCTCTACTGTGTGGCAGTCCCCAATGACCTCACGCGTCACCTGCCCCTCGACGGGGCGGACCGGGTCGTCTCCTCCCTCGCTGAGGTCGCGGTCGGTGAGCTGGTCTCCGAAGCCGAGGGCTGCGCTGCGGGGGGATGACGGTGGAGTGGCGGAGGGGGACTACCGGATCTCGACGGATCCCTCGCTCCTCTCCCCTGGATGTCGTCGAGTCGCTCCTGGGGACGTCATACTGGGCCGCAGACCGGCTGCGAGAGACGATCCAGAAGTCCATCCGACACTCCCTGTGTTGCGGGCTGTACTGGGGCGAGAAGCAGGTCGGCTTCGCCCGGGCAGTGACCGATCACGCGACGTTCTACTGGCTCTGCGATGTCGTGGTCGACGAGGCCCACCGGGGGCACGGGCTTGGCAAGTGGCTTGTGGAGTGCATGGTGACCACGCCGGAGCTCGAAGGGCGCGTTGGACTCCTCGCCACGCGCGACGCGCAAGGCCTCTACGAGCGTTACGGGTTCACGATTCCCGAGGATCCGAGTCGGGTGATGTGGCTTCGACCCGCGAACCGGCGCGGCACGAGACGGGGCGGCCCCACGAGCCCGCCAGGAGGTTGAGACGATGAAAGGAATCGGGACCGAGTTCATGGAGAGGACCCGCTACGAAGCCCTCGCTCTCTCAGACCAGGCGCGGGGTGTCCCCCAACCTCCGCTCGAACTCGCCCTGCCGCCCGACGCTCTGGCACTGGTCGACCTCCCTGCTCCGAGCGGCCTCGACCTGGGCGGCGTCGCACTCCGCGACGCGATCGGCGCGCGCCGAAGCTTGCGCGAGTACTCCGAAGAGCCTCTCAGCCTCGCAGAGCTCTCTTTCCTCCTCTGGGCAACACAGGGCGTGCGAGAGACCGTCCCGGGGAGGTTCACGCTGCGCACCGTCCCGTCGGCCGGGGCGCGTCATCCGTTCGAGACCCTTTTCCTCGCCAATCGAATCGAAGGGCTTCCCCGCGGCCTCTATCGCTTTCTCGCCACTGCGCACCGGCTCGCTCGGCTCCCTGCGCCGGGGGACGTGGCAGACCGCGTGGCCACGGCAGCGCTCGGGCAGGAGATGGTCAAGCGGAGCGCGGCCACGTTCATCTGGATCGCCGTCCCGGAGAGGACGACCTGGCGCTACGGGGAGCGCGGCTACCGCTACCTTCACCTCGACGCGGGACACGTCGCGCAGAACCTCTACCTCGCCGCGGAGTCCGTCGGGGCCGGCGGGTGCGCCATCGCGGCCTTCTCGGACGACGAAATGAACGCCCTACTTCGCCTGGACGGGGAGCAGCAGTTCGTGATCTACCTCGCCTCGGTCGGGAAGAGACCCCGCTCGAGGTAGCGGAGGCGCCTAGTTCTTGGCCTCCTGGTCGAGGTACTCCAGGATCGCCTCCACGACGAGGTAGTTGACCGAGCGGTCACGCTCCTTGGCGAGCCGCTCCAGCCGTGCGATGGGGTCACGATCGAGCTTCGTCTTGGGAATATAGATGGAAAGCATCTTCACGGAGTCTTTCACAGGCATCTTCATCCCCTCCTGTTCCAAAGGGCTTCCTCTCTCTTTGGCGGACTATCTACAACCGCCGCGAACCTCAGGTTTCACCCTCCCGGCAGAGGAGGTAGACCACGGGAGAGCCCGAGGCGGCGTGCCGCGGCGAGCGCCGCGCCGACCTCGGCCGGCGTCGCCCGCCGCGCGAGTTCGGGGAACTCCCGCGCACGGTGGGCGGGGCGGTACTGGTCCATGACGTTCACGTACATCCTGGATCGGGCCGCGCGGGCGACGGATCCTCAAGGCCTCCGGCGAGGCAGCAAGGCCCCCCGGAAGGACGAGGTGGCGGACGAGGAGACCACGCCGCGCGATTCCCCCTTCCAAGGAGAGGTCCCCCGCCTGGGCGTGCATCTCCATGAGCGCAGCCTCGGCCGCCTCCGTGTAGCCGAGGGTGCCCGAGTAGCGTAGGGCCGCATCGTCGGTTCCGTACTTCACGTCAGGAAGGGAGACGTCGACGACGCCGTCGAGCAGCCGCAGGACATCCACTGATTCGTATCCGCCGCAGCTCGAGACGACGGGGAGGTCGAACCCGTTCTCGGCCGCCCGGGCAAGAGCTGCGACGATCGCCGCGGCCTGATGGGTGGGAGTGACGAGGTTCAGGTTGTGACAACCGCCGCGTGCCAGGTCTAGGCTAAGAAGACCTGCGCCAGTCCGTCCCGGCCGATCTCTACGCCGGCTCGGCCCTGGCTGATGCTCGCGTTCTGGCAGAAGACGCAGCTCAGGTTGCACCCGGAGAGGAAAGCCGTCCCCGAGCCACCCCATCCGACGAGCGGTTCCTCCTCCCCGAAGTGCGGCCCGAAGCTGGCTACCCGCGCCTGTGCCCCGACGCCGCACCGGCCCTGCTCTCCCAGTAAGCGGTTGACCTGGCAGCAGTTTGGGCAGAGTTGGCACGGCGACAGGAGCGCCTCGAGCGCCTGTGCCCGCGCATCAAGCTCCGCCGGGGTGAGCCTCAATGTCCCCTGGAGGTGCCATCTCGGACCGCGAGCTGGATGGCCGCTGCGATCGTCTCCGCCGCCGGCCGGTGGAGCCGCTGGGCATTGGCGGACAGTGTCCTGAGGGCTTCCGGGTTGTCCAGAAGGTGCGACGTCACCTCCACGGCGTGCGCCGCGTCTCGCACAACAATCGCCGCACCTTGCCCTGCCAGGTACGCGGCGTTCGCTGTCTCCTGCCCGTATACGGGCCGGAGGAGGACCATCGGCTTCCCCTTCGCCATGCACTCCGCGGTCGCACTCCCTCCTGCTTTCGTGATCATCAGGTCCGCGACCTCGACCAGTTCGTGCACGCCCTCCGTAAACGGGACGATCAGTAGGCGATCGGAGGGTTCTCCCAGGCGAGCGAAGCGCTCCGCGACCCGCTTCTCCCGTCCGGTGAGCGTCACGAGGCAGACATCGTCCCGCGCGCGCAAGAGGCCGCGGGCGATGCCGAGGATCGGCCCATAGACGAAGTCTGTCCCTCCGGTGAGGATGACGATCCTCTTCCCGTCCGGCAGACCCCAGCGCTCGGCCGCGGCGCGACGCTCGAGTGGCGCGAGCCATTTCGGATGGACGGGCATCCCCGTCACCGTGATCCGGTCCGTGGGGACTCCCCACGCGCCGAGCGTCGGGATTCCCCGCTCCGATGAAAGGAACCATCTCTCGACGTTCTCCGCGTACCAGACGCGGTGGACGCGCTCGTAGTAGTCGGTGACAACGACCATCTGCCGCGCGTCGAGCCGTCCGGTGGAGATCATCCTTCCGACGAGCGGCGCCGCGACCGGATGGACGTGGACGATCAAGGATGGACGACGTTCCCGAAGGTAGTCAGCGAACCGCCGGAGCGCCCGCCGCTCGCTCAGGAGGCGAGCCCGCTCCCACGCCGCGCGCTGAGGACCGCGCGGCAGGTTCGCCAAGCTGAAGCCGGCGCGGTACAGGCCCGGGAGTTGAGTGAAGATGAAGGAGTAGATGTCGACGTACTGGGTGCGGAACCAGAGAGGAGTGAACGCAAGCACGTCCTCCCACTCGCACGGGATCGCTGGGTCGAGCGCGGCGAGGGAAGCCTGGAGGGCCATCGCCACCTGGTTGTGTCCCGCTCCCGCCGAGGCTGAGACAAGAAGGACGTCGAGGCGACCTCTCCCCTGCTCAGGCGCAGTGGCAGTGACGCCCGCCTCGCGAGGCACGCTAGACGTCGCAGCGGCGCGGCAGACTCTCGCCTGTCGCAGGGATCGCTTCGACGGACGAGCCGACTTCATCCTGGTTCTGGTCGCGGTCATCTCACGAGTTCCTGCATGATAGGGGGGTGGAGACCCCTTCGCCAGTTGTAGGTGCCGGCGCGCGCGCTCATGCCGCGGGCGCTGTCCTCCGCTCCTCTCGCTCGAGGTGCGGTCTCAGCAGGCAGAGAACCCGCTCGAGAGGCGCCACGTCCTCCTCATCGAAGGCCTCGGGTCGCTCCGAGTCGATGTCGAGGACCGCGATGACTCGTCCCCCGCTCAGGATAGGGACGACGATCTCGCTCTTTGCCCGCGGATCGCAGGCGATGTGCCCGGGGAAGGTCTCGACGTCCGGGACGACGACCGCCCGTCTCGTCCGCACGGCATGCAGGCAGACCCCACGCCCGCGCAGGACCTGGCAAGCCACCGGTCCCTGGTACGGGCCGACGTGCAGCTCGTCTGCCCCGGCGACAAAGTAGAAACCCGTCCACAGGTGGTGCGGCATCTTAGCGTGGAGGACCGCGGCGATCGTCGCCATCGCGGCGACGACCCCGGGCGACGCTCCTTCGACCATCGCACGCAGCTGCTCCTCGATCCGCCCGTAGCGGGCCGCCCGGCGCTCGTCCACCTCTCCCCTCCCAGCGGACCCATTCTACTCCGTGGCACGGCGAACGTAGGAAGCCGCTCCCCAGGCAGCCAACAGCGTCCCTGGACATCGCACTTGACGGCACGTCTGCCGAATGGTATAACCTGCAACCGTGGCTACAGAGGTTATGCGGGTGACGAGAGGGTGCCAGGGGCAAGGGAGGTACGGTGATGATTGGCTACTGCGGAATCGACTGCACGGTTTGCCGCGCGTACCAAGGGACCGTCAAGGCAGACATGGCGCTCCTGGAGCAAGCGGCGGGAACTTGGGAGGTTGGGACGTTCTCGGCCAAGGATTGGGTCTGCCTTGGCTGCCGGCCGGCCGACCAGCCCTTCCTCGCGAAGTATTGCGCCGGCTGCAAGGTCCGGACCTGCGCGATCGAGCGAGGCCTGTCGAACTGCGCTGCCTGCGCAGACTATGAAGGGTGTTCGCGCCTCGGGGAGGCCCTAAAGACCGAGCCAGACGGTCTCCGCCGGATGATGAATCTCCTCCGGGAGCGGTTTCTGGATCGCGGGAAGGGAATCGCTCAGACGTAGCACGTTCCTGGAAGGCAGACGCGGCCGGGCTTCTGGCACCCCGACCGCGCTGCGCGAGAGTCTACTCCAGGTAGGTCGCGAGTTCCGCCTTGACGAGCTCGGTCAGGTCGGTCACTTCGCCCTGGTCGTGGTAGATGATGACATTCTCCGTCCGTAGGACGAGGGCGTAGCCGTCCGCTGCGGCGACCTTCTCCGCCGCTCGGACAATCTTCACCGTGGCGGTCTGCGTCAGGAGCTGGTCGAGCCTGAGCAAACGCCGTCTTCACCTGAGCGAAACGGACCTGGAACTCGTTGGGAGACGCGACTCCCACCCGCACCGCGGCGACGAGGTCCTTCATCTCCTCGACCACCGGCTGCGCCTTGATCCGCCCGTGGCGGGCCACCCGGCGCTCGTCCACCTCTCCCCTCCCAGCGGACCCATTCTACTCCCTGGCACGGCGAACCGTGGGAAGGCGCTCCGCGCGTTGCAGTGCGGAGCTCCCCGGCATCGCGCTTGACGGCGCGTCAGCCGTATGGTATAACCTGCAACAGTGGCTACAGAGGTTATGTGGGTGACGAGAGGGTGCCAAGGGCAAGGGAGGTACGGTGATGATTGGCTACTGCGGAATCGACTGCACGGTTTGCCGCGCGTACCAGGGGACAGTCAAGGGGGACATGGCCCTCCTGGAGCAGGTGGCGGGAACGTTCTGGGAGGGGGCGTTCTCGGCCAAGGATTGGGTCTGCCTTGGCTGCCAGCCGGCTGACCAGCCCTTCCTCGCGAAGTACTGCGCCGACTGCAAGGTCCGGGCCTGCGCGATCGCGCGAGGCCTGTCGAACTGCGCTGCCTGCGCAGACTACGAAGGATGTTCGCGCCTCGGGGAGTTCCTAAGGACCGAGCCAGACGGTCTCCGCCGGATGATGAATCTCCTCCGGGAGCGGTTTCTGGATCGCGGGAAGGGAATCGCTCAGACGTAGCGCATTCCTGAAGGGCGCGCGGCCGGGCTCCTGACACCCCGACCGCGCTGCGCAAGAGCCTACTCCAGATAGGTCGCGAGCTCCGCCTTGACGAGCTCGGTCAGGTCGGTCACTTCGCCCTGGTCGCGGTAGATAATGACATTCTTCGTCCGCAGGACGAGGGCGTAGCCGTCCGCCGCGGCGACCTTCTCCGCCGCTCGGACGATCTTCACCGTGGCGACCTGCGTCAGGAGCTGGTCGAGCTGCGCGAACGCCGTCTTCACCTGGGCCAAGCGGACCTGGAACTCGTTAGGAGACGCGACTCCCACCCGCACCGTGGCGACGAGGTTCTTCATCTCCTCGACCACCGGCTGAGCCTCGTCGCGCAGCTTCGTCAGCTCCGGCCTCAGGTCGGCGAACCCCGGCGCGGCGATCATCTTCTCCATCATCCCCATGTCGATGGTGAGCTGCGCCTGGAGGAGGTCGACCTGGAGCTCGTTCAGGCGGGACTGGTACTCCTCCTTGGAGACCCTCCCCTGCGCGAGCTCTTGCTGGAGAGAGACGATCTCGGCCTGCTTCCCCACCGCCTTCTGGCGGAGGTCCTTCACCTCCTCGGTGAAGACGGCGAACGCGGCCTCCGTGTCAAGGTAGCCGATCTTGAGCGCACGCTCTGGTTCTGCTGCTTGGGTCTGTACCGCCGCCTTCAGGGAGAGGACGTCGACGGCGAGAGCGACCAAACGCTCAGCCTGCTTCCCGAGTTCGACTTCAAGGGAGGCGACCTTCTTCCCCTCGCTCGCGAGCGCGTCCTGCACCCCTTGGATGAGGGCAGCCTCGGCATCCTGCTTCTGGCGCAGCGCTGCGATGTCGGAGGTGGCAGCCGTCGCCTTGCCGGAGACCCCCTCGAACTGCACCTTGAGGGCGTTCAGCTCTGTCGCCTGTTTTGCGGCCTGGCGCTCGATTTCAACGAGCCGCTTCGAGCCAGAGCATCCAGCGACGAGCAGCCCCACCGAGACGAGCAGCACAACGAATCGAGATCCCTTCATCCTTCCTCCTTGCACACCCAACGGCCCACAGGCCCTTCTGGGTCGCCAATGATATCGCAAGACCCGGCGGGGCTCCTGCGGACGGCCGCAGGAGCCGGACCACGCCCGAGGAGACCTTCGGCCTACGGCAGCTTGAAGACCGCCTTGGCCCGGTCCGCCTGGTCCACGGTGAGGACGAGCTGGTTCTTCTCGACGCCGCAATAGCAGGAAAGCACGTTGATCCGCTCCGCACTCAGGCGCAGGAGGATCGTCGCCAACTGACCCGGCTGGTGCGGGAGGTCCATCAGGAGCGCCTCCCGCTCGGTGTACTCAATCTCGAGAGAGCGAAGGACCTTCCGTGTCTTGTCCGCGTTGTCCGTGACCAGGGCGATCACCCCTTCCTCAAGGACGGTCACCCCGGCGATCCCCTCGATGTTCACATGCTCCGTGCCCAGCGCCTCCGCGACCTCCACGAGGGCCCCAGGGTTGTTTCCGAGGATGAAGGAGAACTCCCTCACGCCGATCACCTCCGCGGCCATCCTAGCACGCCATGGCAGGCCAGGGGAAGGCCGGCTCAAGGGACGTCCCGGCGGCCACCGTCCCGCGCCTCCGCGGAGGCGCTGCCGCTCCCTGAAGCTGGGCGCTCCCTGGGCTACTCGCTCTTGCCCGCCACAAGCGCCTCAAACCGGGTGATGTCCGATCGGACGACATCCAGGCTCGACCGCCAGAAGGCGGCCGAGTGCGTGTCGATCCCATATCGAGAGGCGAGCTCCGCTGCATCGGCGAGGCCGGTCGAGGAGAGGAGGTCGTCGTACCCCACGACGAAGGCGTTCGGGTCCTCTGCGTAGCGGGCATAGAGTCCCAAGCCGAAGAGGAGGCCGAACATGTACGGGTAGTTGTAGAACGAGAGTTGGTAGTAGTGGGCCTTGACCGCCCACATGTACGGGTGGAGCGTCGTGGGGTCGACCCCATCGCCGTAGGCCTGGTGGAGCGAGCCGAGCGTCACCTCGTTCAGCTCGTCGACCGAGAGCTCCCGCTTCCTGCGGCGTTCGTACAGCTCCTGCTCGAACAGGAAGCGAGCCGTAATGTCCACGACCACTTGGCACGCGTTCTGGAGGGAGTCCTCCAGGATGACGAGCTGCTCAGCCGGGTCGGCCACACGCAGGCCGGCCTGGCTGACGAGCGTCTCGCAGAAGATGCTCGCCGTCTCGGCGAGCGTCATCGGCGTGTCCCGCTGGAGCATCGTGCGATTCGCCAGGCAGAGGTTGTGGTAGGCATGCCCCAGTTCGTGGGCGAGAGTGCTCACCCCAGAGAAGCTCGGCTTGAAGTTGGAGAGGACACGGGACTCGTCCCTTCGGATCGACATGCACCACGCGCCGCCCCGCTTCCCGACGCGGGGTTCCGCGTCGATCCACCCCTCGCGGAGCGCGCGCTCCGCCAGTTCGCGCAGCCGCGGGGAGTAGGTCCCGAACTGCTCGGCAATGAACCGCGTCCCCTCTCCGAACGTCCAGTCGCGGCCACCCTCGCGCACTGGGGCGAAGAGGTCGTACCAGGCGAGGACCGGGACGCCCAGGGCGCGTGCCTTCGCCCTCAGGTACCGACGGAAGTCGGGCAACGACTCGCGGGCCGCCGTCATCATCGCGTCGAGCGTCGGCCGGTCGATCGCGCTCTCGAACAGCGCCAGATCGAGTGGGGAGCGCCATCCCCGCCGATCGCAGAGCACGTTCTCTCCCTCCTTGATGCTGTTCAGCGCCGCGGCCAGCGGGAGAGACGATGTCTTCCAGGCCACGATCTCCGCCATGTGTGCCCGGCGTCGGACCTCGCGATCCGGGTCGAAGGCTAGGTTCCGCACCTCCGTGATCGCCAGATCCTGTCCGCGGCCGTCCAGCTCGAGGCGGACTGTGAGCAGGGAGCTCAGGTCAGCGTGGAGTCTGACCCAGGCTGTCGAGCCACTCGGCCGGAGTTCGGCCGCCAGTTCCTCCTCGAGGGGCGACATCTGGTGCTCTGCCTCCACCTTAGCTTTGCACAGGGCGAAGGCGTGCTCCCTCGCGATTCTCGACCGGGCGAGCAGAACATCAACGTCGAGCGAGCCGATCCAGGCTGCGAAGCGCGTGTTGAGGAGCGACAGCCGAACGACCGTCCGCTGGAGTTCACTCAGCTTCGACTGGGCCAGGGTGTTCCCGGCGTCGGTGGCCACGAAGCAGCGGACGTACGCGCTCACGGTCCTAAACTCGTCGAGTGCCCGATTTAGCTCCTCGACCACCTCCTCGAACGCTCGCACCGCTGCGTCATCGGGCGGCGCTGGCGCGACCTTCCCCACCCCATGGCGATCGAAGAGGGTCCCCAAGGCCCGGATCCGCTCCTCCACGCCGCGGAGGGCACCTTCGAACTCCTCCGACTCCAGGCTGGGAAAGACGGCGGTCATGTCCCAGCGCGGCGACGCTTCCTGTGTCTGACTCATCCCCTGGCCTCCCTCCGTCAGATGTTCCGGGCCGACTCTTGATCCTCGCGATCGGACCTCGCCCGTGTAGGGCAGAGTATAGGCGCCAGGCCCTCTTGCGACAGCCTCGCAGCGGCACGATGCGGCGCGGTGTGCCGAGGAGCAGGGCCCGAGCCCCGCGCGAAAGCCGAGCCTGCTCGGGCTCGACGAGCGACCGAGATCACTGGAGAGGCGTCCAGGTCATCGAAATCGTTCGCGGTCTGGACAGGCGGAAATCGAGCCGCGTTTGGTGTATCCTTGGGCGCTTTCAGCCCCGGGTGGCCAGCAAGCGGTGCTGTCCGACGCGAGGCAAGAGAAGGAGAGTAGAGAATGGGTTTCGGAGAGCGACGAATGGTCGACGTGCGGAGCATGGACCTTCACTGCGCGGACTGCGGCAAGAAGATCGACGAGCTTCCGTTCCAACCCTCGTCCGATCGGCCCGTGTACTGCCAGGACTGCAACCGGAAGCGCCGGCCTCCCCGAGAGGGCGGGTCGCGCGGTGGCTCGAGAGGGGGAAGGTACTAGGGCAGACGCTGGTCAAGCACCAGCCTGAACAGGTCAGAAAAGGGGCGAGCAGGCCGAGGAGATCGGCCTGCTCGTTTCTTCTGGGAGGGCTAGAGCCTCACCTCGACCCCCCGCTGCCGGAGACGTTCGACGACGGCCGACGCCGCTGACCCGAGGGTCACCTTGACCGCCGAGTCGCGGAGGTCTACCCATTCCAGGTCGAGGTAGTTGAGCAGGGCGGCGATCTCCGACACCTCGGTCCCGGAGGGGTCAAGCTCGCGGAGTTCCCGAAGCAGGGCGATGGGCTCAAGGTCCGAGATCGGATTCCCGCTTGCGTCAAGCGCCTCCAGCCGGACGAGCGAGCGGAAAGGGCCGAGGCTTGAGAGCTTGTTCCCCGCTAGGTCGAGGACGCGAAGCCGCGTGAGTTGCCCCAGAAGGCCGACCTCGCTGAGGCCGTTCCCACCGAGGCTGAGCGCCTCGAGTCGAGGGAATCGAACCAGGAGTCCCAGATCCGCAAACCCGGCCTCCTTCAGGTAGAGGCCCTGCAGACCGGTCAGTTGGGTGGGCGGCGAGAGTCCTCTATCGCCATCCGTGCCAAGCCCAAGACCTCGAGCTTCGTCCCGACGTCCACGACCTGGACTAGGCTGGGGAGATCGACATCGGAGAGCCACAGCTCCCGGAGCGACCTCAGCCAGCGAAGCGGGGAGAGATCCGCGACCTCCACCGAGGCGAGGCGGACGGAGCGAAGCCCCTCCATCCGCCCGAGCGCGGCGAGGTCACACGCTGCCGGGCTCTCCAGGTCAAGGGATTCTAGCCTGGAGAGCGCCTGGATCGGGGCGAGGCTGCACCCAGCCTGGCAAGTCACCGTCAGGCGGCGCAGTCGGGTGAGAGCGCGGAGCGGGGCGAGGTCGGAGATCGAGTTGCCCCCCAACTGGAGGACCTCCATCCCCACGGAACGCTCAAGTCCCGCGAACGTCTGAGTCGAGTTCGCGGAGAGATCCACCTCCCGCAGGGTCTCGATCGTCCTCAGTGCGGAGACGTCCTGGATCTCGTTTTCTGCGAGGTCGAGGGTGCTGAGCACGGTCAGCTTGCCGAGCGGTGAGATGTCGCGAATCACGTTGTCCCGCAGGATCAGAGCCGACAGGTAGGCACAGTTCTCGATCCCCTTCAGATCGGAGATCCCCCGCCCGCTCCCACCCAAGGTTCCCAACCAGTAGAGGTCGTAGTCGAGGATCGACCCGGACGGCTTCCCGATCGCCTCCCGGGCCACCGCCTCCAGGTTCCTGTCCGAGAACCGGATCGTCTGCTGTGCGCTTCCCGCAGCGCCACCAACGGCCATCAGCGCGAGCAGAGCAAGAAGACACGCCGCGCTTTGGCTACTTCCCTCGACCCATCCCTCTCACCTCCGCGTCGATCATCACGTGCCTTCATTAGACGGGAAGACCTGGGCGAACGCAAGGCCCCCTTCCGATCCGGGGTCTCTTCCTCATCACGCAGATCAACGGGACGACCGGGTCGCGGCGCGAGGCCGCCTCCACTCGGACCACGCCCGCAAGCTCGTCAAGGACCCTCTGGTTGGCTCTCCCCACTCCCCGGACAGCGGATCACGGGGTAGTCCGTCCGGACTTGACCTCGGGCTCGGTCTGTGGCCATGATCGAGTGCTGATCCTAGCCGAGACGGGAGGTCAGGAGATGGGCAGGGTCAAGCCGGCGCCCAGTGGCATCTGGGGTGGGGAGAGGACTCGGTACCGGACCCGCGGCGACGTGGAGGCCGCCTTCCGCGAGAGAGGAATCCGTGGCCTCGGTGAGGCCCTGCCGAGCCACCTCGAGAGCCGCTGGTCGCGCCGCCTGTTCTGGGGTTCCGTCAACCTCGTCGTCCCCGTCTTGCCCATCCTCAGGTGGGGAGTCGAGTTCGATCAGAAGCTCGAGAGCGGCGGCCTTCTCGGCGCCTCGAGAAGCGTCCTTGAGGGGCTGGGCCTTTGCCCCCGGATCCTCCTCCCGGAGGCTGCCCAAGGCACCCTCCGGACGGCCCCGCTCCTCGTCTACGGGAACCACCCATCGCTTGCCGATCCGTTCCTCGTCGCGCTCGCCCTCGCGCGACCCGACCTGAAGATGCTCAGCGCGAGCTACTTGAGCCTGCTCCTTCCGTCGCTCGGCCCGCATCTCATCCCGGTTCAACCCACGTTCGAGCGCAAGCCACTCCATCTGCAAGGGGCCTCTCACTACTTGCTCGTTCGGCTCCTCTACCGCGCCGAGGGGGCGCCCGACCCCGCCGTCGCTCGGGAGGCGAACCGCCGCGCCCTCGAGGAGGCCGCCGACTACTCAGCCCAGGGCGGAGCCCTCCTCATCGCACCCGGGCCTCGCTCGGCAAGGGGCCGCTGGTTGCCAGGGATCGGCGTGATCGGCGGACATGTCGCCCGCCTTGGCCGGGAGGTATGGCTTGCTCCCTACCAAATCCGCCACGTCACCAACGCCCGCATCTACCGGGGGATCTCCAAGCGTCCCCTCGCGCGGCTCGGAAACACCCTCTTCCACCGACGACCCGCCGAGATCACCTTCGCGGAGCCGGTACCGATCTCAACCATCGTGTCGGACGCCTCAGAGTCACCCTCGCGGGTGACCGCGCGGCTGTACGAGCACTACCACAGCCAGTTCGACTCCTGAGGCCCGGACAAGACGTGAGCCGCGGAGGGGTCCCCTTCGATGTGACTCACGCGTGCCTATCGCCCGTTGAAGCGAACGACGACGATGTCGCCGTCCTGGACCTCGTAGGTCCGCCCTTCGACCCGCTGCTTGCCGGCCTTCGCCACAGCACCCTCGCTCCCGTGGGCGATCAGGTCCTCGAAGCGGATGACCTCCATCCGGATGAACCCCTTTTCCATGTCGGTGTGGATCCTCCCGGCGGCGACCGGCGCGGTGTCCCCCGCGCGGCAGGTCCAGACGTGGACCTCCCTCTCCCCGGCCGTGAAGAAGTCCGAGAGCCGGAGGAGCCGGTAGGCGGCACGGATCAGGCGCTCGATCGAGGATTCCTTCAGGCCAAGCTCAATAAGGAAGGCGGGGCGGTCGTCGGGGTCCAGTTCGGCAATGTCGGCCTCATCGCGCCCGGCGATGACGACGAGCGGCGCGTCCTCGCCGTCAGCAAGACGGCGCAGCGCATGGACCACGGGGGAGTCCGCCTCCGTCATGGCATCGACGTTCGCCACGTACAGCACGGGTTTCTGCGAGAGGAGGGTGCACTCCCGCACGCTCGCCGCCTCGTCGCTCGTCAACGTCTGACGCCGAACCGGGATCGCCTGTTCGAGAGCGTCGCGCACCTTGGTGCAGTCGGCGACGTCGCGCTCCGCAACCTTGTCTCCGGTCCGGACTCGCTTGGCCAGGCGGTCGATCTTGTTCGTGAGCGTCTGGACATCGGCGACCATCAACTCCAGGTCGACCCGCTCCACGTCATGAACCGAGTCGATCGTCTCTCCTGGCGCCTCGAAGCAGCGGACGACGTGGACCAGCGCGTTCGCCTCCTTCAGGTAGGAGAGGAGCTTCGCGCCTCGGCCGTTTCCGGCCGTCGATCCGGGCTCCAGGCCCGGGATGTCCACCACCTCGAGCGTCGCCGGGACGACCTTCGCCGGTTGGTAGAGGCCGACGAGCCTCTCCACCCGTGGGTCGGGAACGCTGACGATGGCGCGGTTCATCTCCGCGCCGAACGCCTCCGCCTGAGCGGCGGTCATCGCGTTGAACACCATGGTCTTCCCCGATCGGGGAAGGCCAATCAAGCCGCAAGAGAGTCCCACAGCAGTCTCACCTCGGAAACGAAGGGTCAAAGGAGCGCCCCGCCCGAAGGCGGGGCGCTGGGCGAGATTCTAGAGGGAGACGGGAGGATCGTCAAGCGGGACGCAGGAAGCGCAAGACCGGCGCTGCGCCTCGACGCCGCTCGGTCAAGCAGTGCCGACCTAGCGGCTCGAGCTGGCGTCCATATGACTCAGGTGCGCAGTCTCGAGGTTCTTGAACTCCTTGACAGCACCAGTAGCGTCAGACTTGGTTCTGTGCGCCTGGGCGATCCCCTTCAGATACTCCTCCACGAGCGTGTTGCTGAAGTTCCAATTGGGGAATCGGACGAAGTCCTCATAGCGACCGCGAACCTCGCCACCCTGGGTATCCTTGCAGATGACGTCGATTCTCTTCACTCTTTGGCCCGAGGCAATTGCGGTCTTCAGGAGATACCGTACCCGAGCATCTCCGGCAGGCAGGGAGTACCCGAGAAAGCGAAGCTGCGTCGCATCTGCTATCAACGTTTCGGCCTCCTTCCAGTCTGCCAGCAGCTCTGGCGGGATCCCCTTGCTCCAGCTGGCGTTGTACAGTTCGGAGGCACAGCCGCGGATCGCGATGCGAAGGGGGATGGGTTTCGGGAATGAGAGGCAGGCAAAGCGCGGGATCTCGTAGGCACAACTTGTGAAGATGTAGTTCTTGACTTGTGGCACATAGATCGGTATATTGTGGTCACAATGTACCTGCGCACCGTGACCACCCAGGGCCGGCACTACGTCCAGCTCGCCC
>Ga0315274_10000461_pt1 | contig 63780 bp, 78 predicted proteins | sample YL17G02_20_MG_FD_203700 | JGI IMG/M metagenome (GOLD analysis project Ga0315274, IMG submission 203700) | Sediment microbial communities from Yellowstone Lake, YNP, Wyoming, USA - YL17G02_20 | ecosystem: Environmental > Aquatic > Freshwater > Lake > Sediment | place: USA: Wyoming | collected...
ATTTAGATTTGAGTTCCGGCGGGAGCAGCTTGATGATCTTCTCGTTGACCTCGTTTATGATCGTTGTCAGCTTGTTCTGCATCTGCTCCGGTGTGAGCTTGAGTTCGTTGATCAGTCTGTCGACCTTATTGATGAAAAGCACAGGCCTGACGCGCTCCTTGATCGCCTGCCTGATGACCGTCTCGGTCTGCGGCATGACCCCCTCGACCGCGCAGACGACGATGATGACACCGTCGATCGCCCTCATGGCCCTCGTGACGTCCCCCCCGAAGTCGACGTGGCCAGGTGTGTCGATGAGGTTGATCAGATATTCCTTTCCCTTGTAGTCGTGCACCATCGATGCGCTCGCGGCGTTGATCGTTATGCCCCTCGCCTGTTCCTGCTCGTCATAGTCCATCAGGAGCTGCTTCCCTGCGAGCTCCTCGGACATCATGCCAGCGCCTGCGATGAGATTGTCAGATAACGTCGTCTTTCCGTGGTCGATATGAGCGGCAGTCCCGATGTTCCTGATGAACTCGGGCTTCGTCATAAGCGCCTGGGCTCTCTTTATGTTGTCCTCTTTTCTTCCCATAGTGGCATCACCAAAAGGGTGCTAATTGTCCTGAATCGCGATGATCAGCGCGCCGAGGATGAAACCCTCTCGATCTCTTCCTTCTTTGCGATCGAAACGCTGTTCATGTCGTTCTTCGAGGCGAGCAGCAATTCGTCCGCAAGGCATTCTGCGATTGACTTCTTACTGCCGTGGGACGTTCCCAGTGCCCCGTTGCATATGTTTCTCAGCGCTAGGTCGACCCTTCTCATCGGGGCGACATCGACGGCCTTCGGCACGGAAATGCCTCCGTACTGGAGCCTCGTGACCTCTTCTCTCGGACCGGCGTTTTGAAGTGCATCAACGAAAAGCTGGATCGGGTTCTTCCCGGTCTTCTGCGCGAGCAGGTCGAAGCTGTCCTCGACCGCCTTGTACGCCTTCAGTTTCTTGCCCGTCCACTTCTTCGTCCTCATCATGTTGTTGATGAGCCTCTCAACGATGCTCATCTTCGCCTTCTCGAACTGGCGGACGGCGTGCTTGCCCCCGGAATGGGGGACGTTGACCGGGGTGAGGTCGATGTATCTCCTCATCCCTGGATCTGCGACGGTGATTCCCTCGAAGTCGTACTTCCCGAACAGTTTGACTCCGATGAGGACCTGCGGGATGGCCTTAGTCTCTGGTGCTGGAGCGGGTGTCTCCTCCTGCGGTGCCGCGACCGTCTCCTCGTCGGCAAGCTTCTCCTCTTTTCCTTCCATCGTGCTCACCTCACCGGTTTCTCCTTGCGGCCCCTTACAAGTTCGTCCAGAGAAATATTGTTGACCTTGATGACCTTGAAACGGACTCCTGGCAAATCTCCGTAAGACCTGCCCAACCTTCCGCCGATGCCCTCGACGAGGACCTCGTCGTGCTCGTCGATGAAGTTTATGGCCCCGTCTCCGACCGCGAACGCCGTGATCTGTCTGCCGTTCTTAATGAGCTGGACCTTGACCGCCTTTCTGATGCCTGAGTTGGGCTGCTTCGCTTCGATGCCCACCTTCTCAAGGACGATCCCCCTTGCCTGAGCCGAACCCTCCAATGGATCGGACTTCTCCCTGAGCCTGAGCATGCGAGTCTTGTACCTTCTGTCGCTCCAGCGCCTCCTCTTGGCGCTGCGCTGCAGTTGTCGCGCGGTGTAAAGCCCTCTAGCCAACAGATCACCTTTGATTCGGGTGTCCCTCGATAAGCGCACTCATATTTAAGCATATATGGTTGACTGACCCTTCTGCGACGGAGCCACCAGGAGACCGGTTTCTTCCAATTCTTCGCGAGTTCTATGCCTTGCCTTTTGACTCTCCTTTGACGATCCCGCTCGCAATGATGTGCGCCATCCTTATCGGCTCGGGTATCGCTCCCCTCACCGTCGTCTTCCTCACTAGCTCCGTCGCTTCCTCCTCCGTCGAGCCCGCAAAGCTGATGAAGACGGGATTGTGCTCAGTCCGCATCTCGATCACCGGGAGAGACGAGACTGTCGCGAACCTCTTCTCCCAGTCTTCAAAATATTTCGACAAAGCGGCCCTTATCGAATCCATGTCGGGTCTGTCCCTCGTGACCGTTATGACCGGCATGTCGAGCTCTTCGCTCAGCCTGGCGATATCGATGACATTGAAGCCAGCGAGCGACACACCGTCTATCATGACCGCCTTGATTTGATTGAGGAATCTCGATTTTGACAGTGCCCTCATGATGGCGGAAGTCGCATCATCCCCGTCCACCGCCACTTCGAAACGCAATACTCCTTCTAGGTAGGATGGGATTCTGACGATGGCTCCGATCACGTCTGCCTTCGCTTTCCTGTTGCCGAATTCAAAAGGCGAATCGTCGATTCCGCAGACACGCGCCTGATCCTTCAATTGAACCCACTCATGCAAGTTTCAGATTGCCGGTTATTCTGTCGATGTCGGCTTCCTTCGCTGGACCTATCCCCAGGCAGGTAATCGTCCCCGGAGGGATCTCGGTCAGCCCCGCGTCGGTGATTTTGTCCGTTATCAACCCAGCCGCCGCAGCGAGCTTCTCGATTTGCTCGAGTTCGGCCAGGTCTTCCACCTTGAGGACGACCTTCCTCTGGCCTTCCTTCATCCAGTCAGAATACAGCTCCTTCTTCGAACCCCTGGCCTTCATCGCACAGGAGACCGCCGCATGGGCGACCTGGGCAGCCATCTTGCCCGGTGAGATCCTGATGTCCTTGCGGACCGCGACGACGAGCTTGAATTCCATCCCTTTCTGGTTAGGCAGTCTGCTCACCGTCCGTCTTCTTCTCTTCCTTTCTGAGCAACTCCTCTATACGCGAATTGATCTTCTCGACATCCCTTTTCAGGACTGTGATTCTTACGGTGGCTTCCTGCATTAGCTTTTCGTTTTTCTTATACTTCTCGCCTTCCAATCTGCCGATCGTCTTCTGCAGCGTTCTCTTCTCGGTCGTCAGCCTTTTCAGTTCCTGTTCGTTTCCCTCACTGGGGGATTCTGTGGACACATTCGAGAATGCCGGGATCTTGAGACCCCCCCTTGTCCAGGCGACTGCAGCAAGGCCCACGGATAGGAGTCCGAGTATCAGCCAGAGCCTCATCGATTGGACTTCCGGCGGGGCTGATAACTGGTCGATGCCGTAGATCACCATGCCGATCAGGATCGAGATCATCAAGCTCAGCACTATGCCGAGAACGCCCTTGAAAAGGATGTCGTACTCCGCGTTCAGAGTTCCTTTTTTTGGGAATATTACTAATGCCAGAAGGAATCCCGGCAGGAAGAATATCAGGATCAATGACAGCAATCCAACGAGTATGTCGATCATCTTGGGTTGCCTAATTGTAACCCATCGCAGATTAATCTTTTCCATCATCCGCTAGGATATTTTATAGCCCATCTTGTTCTTGCATACTGCCAGAGAAGCGGTCGTGCATAATGTTCGAAATTTCAGCTAGGGACGGTCTCGCGAGGATATGTCGCCTCGAGGTTCGTGGCAAGGAGATGGAAACCCCTGCGCTCCTACCAGTCGTCAATCCGAGAGCTGGCCCCATCTCATCGAAACGCCTTTCTGAGGAGTTCGGATTCAAAGCTCTGATCACTAATTCATACATCGTCAAAGGGGACAACGAACTCAGGGATCGGGCACTGAACGAAGGCTTGCATCGGCTTCTTGAATTTGACGGCGTGATCATGACGGACAGCGGGACCTTCCAGGAATACACCTACGGGGACACCCAGGTGGATCCACTGGCCATCGTCGATTTCCAGCGCGACATCGGGTCGGACATAGGGACGATCCTCGATGTTTTCTCCGAGCCAGATTTTTCGCGCGAGAGAGCCGCGGAGGCAGTCAGGGTAACCGTTGAGAGGGCAAAGCAGTCCATTTCCAGGAGGGGGGACATGTGGCTTTCCGGCCCGGTGCAGGGATCCCTCTTCGAAGATCTCCGCACTCAATGCGCGAGCGACCTTTCCTCCCTCGACCTGCAGCTGCATCCGATCGGCGGGGTCGTGCCGCTGATGGAATCCTATCAATTCCCGAAGCTGGTCGACGTCATCATCGCATCAAAGAAAGGTCTGACCCCCGCCCGCCCGGTTCATCTCTTCGGGGCCGGTCACCCGATGATCTTCCCGCTCGCCGCCCTGCTCGGTTGCGATCTGTTCGACTCCGCCTCATACGCGAAATTCGCCAGGGATGGAAGGATGATGTTCGCGGAGGGCACTCAATCGCTGGACAACCTGACTGACTTCTGGTGCCAATGTCCTGTATGCTCCAAACATACGGCCGACGAGCTTCGAAAGATGCCCGCAAGCGAGAAGGAGAAACTGATCGCAGAACACAACCTGCATGCTTGCCAGGCGCAGATCAGACGGGTCAAGGCCGCAATCCGGGGCGGGACGATCTGGGATCTCGTCGAGAGAACCTGCCGAGGTCATCCCCGCCTGCTGGACGCTCTTCATGCGCTGCCGAGGCACAACGAATTCATAGAACAGTTCGAACCGTTGAGCCGGGAAGGAGCCGTGATGTGCACCGGCAGGGAGAGCTTCCACAGACCCGCCGTCTGGAGATACCAAAAACGGTTCTTCGAGAGATATGTCCAGCCGAACGCTGATATCTTGGTCGGACTGCCGGAGGCAAGGAAACCCTACTCTCGGACCTACTCTCACCTGCTCTCGAAATTCAATGCACATTTCATCGTGATTTCTTCGATAGGCCCAGTCCCAATCGAACTTGACGAGGTATACCCTGCCGGTCAATTCTTCGGGCCGGAATTTCTCGATGAGGGCGTCCAGGGTGAAATAAAGAGGATGATGGAACGTTTCTCGCACGGACATAAGTACGGCCTCGCCGTGATGTGGGACGGGGAGGAGACGGAGAGCTTCCTGGGTTCAATCGATAGGTCGCACGGGGTTTTCGATATCGACAGAGCGAGGATCGCCTCGGTTCTCAGGATGCAGTTCGGTTCGGGAGCGGCCGCGGCAGTCGAGGGCGCACCCCTCTCATTCGTAAAATCAAGGAGCACGGGAAGGATCCGCAATGTGCTGGTCAACGGGGTCCATGCCTTCTCTATCAGGGCTGGCGACGGCTATGTCTCCCTAACGGATGAGGGTGCCAGGCTCTTGCACGGAGTCCTGCCGTATCCAGGATACCGGGTCAAGGTCGACCCCGACGCGATCCCGTTCGTACAGAAAGGTTCGAACGTTTTCGCGAAGTTCGTTTTGGATTGCGATTCCGCCATCCGCCCTGGCGACGAAGCCATGATCGTCGATCCAGACGACGTGCTCGTAGGTCACGGCCGGTGCCTGATGAATCACATTGAAATGCTCGCGTTCAAGAGAGGGGTGGCTGTCAGGACCCGTCATCATGGCTCTCAGACGGAAGAATAGCGTCCTTCTCACACTTCTTCTTCATCATCTTATCCGCAAGGGCCACGCATGCCAGAAAATCCTCGGCCGTATGGAGCAACCCACCGATCGTGTCCGAGCTGGCCTCACAGATGATCTTGTTACCTTCAAGCCTGGATGAAATCCATTCCCCATTGTCCAAACTCACGGAGTCCAGCACTTTCTTCGCAGTTTCGGCGTTTTCAAATTCCAATGAGAACGAGCAGTCGCATTTCACACCTTGAGAATCGTGAGATGGGTAGATAATACTGCATAACGGCCCCGTCTGCCTGATGGAATGATTCTTTTCCCTGTACACCCTACCGCCGACCATGGATGTCGAGAACTGCATCGCGGGGAGGAGGAGCATCCGTAAATACAAGCCAGGCAGGGTGTCCGATGAGGTGATCCGACGAGGAATTGAGCTCGCCGAGGCGGCGCCCGATGCCGGCAATCTCCAAGAGCGGGAGTACGTCGTCGTCCGCGATGCGGCAATCAAGAAAGCGCTTTCGACGGCCTCGCTCGGGCAACCGCAGCCCAAGACGGCCGATGTCGTCGTCGTCTTCTGCTCATCCAAAGAGCGCATCTCAGATTACGGGAATAGGGGGATCGAACTTTACGCTCCTCAGGACGTCGCCGCAGCTGTGCAGAACTTCCTGCTCTACATTCATTCGCAAGGACTCGGGGCCGTCTGGATAGGGGCATTCAACGAGTCTCTGGTCAGCGAGGCCTTGGGGTTGCCCCGGTACATCCGCCCTATGGCGATCGTGCCTGTCGGGCTACCGGGCGAAGTGCCGAGACCGTCAGAAAAACGTCCGCTGGGCGGGAAGATTCACAGAGAAAAGTGGGATTGATTGCAGATGCGAATCAGCCGCCGGGGACTGGTCGTCGGGGTGATATTCGGAGCAGCCGCGACCGTCTCGGGGATATTCGTAATAAAATACACCGAGGGCCTGTTCCTGGTCGTCATCCTCTGGATTGTAATCCCGGTGATGCTGGTGCAGCTGGGCAGACGGATCAGAGCACGGCTCTCGAAGGTCTGAATCATCTCTTCGCATGGCCGGACATGATCAGCGCCTTTCTCTCGATGTCGGAGATCTTTCTGTGGAGGGCGACGATCTTGCGTTCGTACCTGTTGACCTGCATCCTGATCTTGGCCGCTTTTGTCCTCAGCCTCGCCGCCTTGGCCCTCCTCTTCGCCTCGGCGCCAGCCACCTTGTTTGCCTTCTTCATCTCTTTCTCAGTGTTCTGCGGGCTCATTGTTACTGCCGCCCTATCGTCCTTTGGCGATTTATTGGTTTGCCGGCTCTCTCTACGCGCAGAGGACAATATTATTAATCGCAGCCCGCCTCATTGACTCTCAATCCTCTGGCAAACAATATTATTTGAGGAAGAACCTCTCCAGCCATTGCATATAGCCCCGTAGTGTAGCGGTCAATCATGCGGGCCTTTGGAGCCTGCGACGGCAGTTCGAATCTGCCCGGGGCTACTCATTTTTTTTATTGTTCCATTGCCATCGTTTTCATCGCTGTTGGAAGATTTCATATACGATGGAATTCTGATACCATCTGGGGTCAACCATGGCGAAGGACAAGATAGGACACAAGGACACGGAATGCCCTGAATGCGCGAAGATGCAGAAGCATGTGGAGCTTGTGGAGAACGGAGGAAAGCTCGAGTGCCGAGAGTGCCGGTATTACAGAATGCTTTACAGATGACCAGTTCCAATTTTCGGGAATTCTTTTCTTAGAATGAAACAGCGCGAGGAGGGGGATTTGAACCCCCGAGCTCAAAGAGCACTGGATGTTTGCGCTCCGTTCGAACAACGAACGAAGATAGCAATCCAGCGCCTTACCGGGCTGGGCCATCCCCGCACTTCTGCCAGCTCTTAGTTATCAGCTATTCTATCAAATAGGTTTTGGTCAGAGTAATCAGGATGAACCCAATCATTTCACTCAATCGTTCCTGCAGAATCGTCTCGGGGAAAAGTCTTTATCTCACGGGCTCCAACGTATCACTAAGACGCATCTGCCAACACGCCGAATCCACTGCGCTTCAGTTACGAAACGCATTTATACGGAATCGGTCTTAGTGGGTGCGCCCAAAAGGCGAGCAGTGCGCAATGGCGACGATTGGGATTAGGGGCGTTTGCCCTGTCGTGAACAATCAATTTCCTGCACTGCGGACAATGTGGAGGATCAAGATCTCCGACTTAGTTTCGTGATCTCTTGATTCTGACGCTCGATGATGTTCGCAATGGTTCTTGTGCAAGCGCGAGCGATCGCGCATGCAGGGACAAGATACGAAGTATCGGTGAAACTTGGCAACCTCGCCAAGAAAGAATGTGAATGTCGAATACGACCACAAGTGAAATCGAGTATGTCGGCAAGAAATCAACCCAATTCCGGTTGATCCTGCCGGCGGGCACCGCTATTGGAATACGATTAAGGCATGCGAGTCGAGAGGGGTAAAGCCCTCGGCGCACGGCTGAGTAACACGCGGATAATCTGCCCTAAGGTGGAGGATAATCTCGGGAAACTGAGGATAATACTCCATAGGCCTTGGATGCTGGAATGCTTCAAGGCTTAAAGCTCCGGCGCCTTAGGATGAGTCTGCGGCCTATCAGGTTGTAGTGGGTGTAACGGACCCACTAGCCTACGACGGGTAGGGGCGTTGAGAGACGGAGCCCCCAGATGGATTCTGAGACACGAATCCAGGTCCTACGGGGCGCAGCAGCTGCGAAACCTTCGCAATGTGGGAAACCACGACGAGGGAATTCCAAGTGCTAATACAATGTATTAGCTGTTCTCCTGTCTAGAAAACAGGTGAAGTAAGGGCTGGGTAAGACGGGTGCCAGCCGCCGCGGTAATACCCGCAGCCCGAGTGGTGCTCGATTTTATTGAGCTTAAAGCGTACGTAGCCGGTCATGTAAATCCTTGGGTAAATCGGGCAGCTTAACTGTTCGACTTCCGAGGAGACTGCACGACTTGGGACAGGGAGAGGTCAGAGGTACCTCCGGGGTAGGGGTAAAATCCTGTAATCCTGGAGGGACCACCAGTGGCAAAGGCGTCTGACTAGAACTGATCCGACGGTGAGGAACGAAGCCCTGGGGCGCAAACGGGATTAGATACCCCGGTAGTCCAGGGTGTAAACGCTGCGGGCTTGGTGTCGGGGGTCCTACGGGGGCGCCCGGTGCCGGAGAGAAATTGTTAAGCCTGCCGCTTGGGGAGTACGGTCGCAAGACTGAAACTTAAAGGAATTGGCGGGGGAGCACCGCAACGGGAGGAGCGTGCGGTTCAATTGGATTCAACGCCGGAAAACTCACCAGGAGCGACGGATACATGAAGGTCAGGCTGATGACTTTACCTGATTGTTCGAGAGGTGGTGCATGGCCGTCGTCAGTTCGTACCGTAGGGCGTTCTCTTAAGTGAGATAACGAACGAGACCCTCGCCACTAATTGCAACTCATCCCTCCGGGGGTGGGGCACATTAGTGGGACCGCTGGTGCTAAATCAGAGGAAGGGGAGGTCGACGGTAGGTCCGTATGCCCCGAATCTCCTGGGCTACACGCGCGCTACAAAGGCCGAGACAATGGGATCCGATACCGAAAGGTAAGGGTAATCTCGAAACTCGGCCGTAGTTCGGATTGAGGGTTGTAACTCACCCTCATGAAGCTGGATTCCGTAGTAATCGCGCGTCAACATCGCGCGGTGAATATGCCCCTGCTCCTTGCACACACCGCCCGTCAAACCATCCGAGTTGGGCTTAAGTGAAGATGCCTCACTTTGGGACATTTGAACTTGAGTTCAGCAAGGGGGGTTAAGTCGTAACAAGGTATCTGTAGGGGAACCTGCAGATGGATCACCTCCTACGCAACAGAGGGAGGCCAGAAGCCTCCCTCACCCATAGAGTAGTCGTGTGCAAAGGCGAAGTTCCAAGCACCATAGTACTCATCATCGGGCGCCATCGGCTTATTTTTTAAATCGGGCGGTTAGATAGCCCTGGCTATCAAGTCAAAGAAATGAGAATAGGGAAAGGGTTTCGATCCGTTCCGAAGCCGGTCTACTGAGGCGGCATCGGCGGTTGCGGCTGCATCCGCTGAATCGGCGCCTTCTTCTTCATGACCAACGCGATGACTGCGATGACGATTGCGACAATCCCGATGATTATCCCAATCATGCCGATCATGTTGGCAGAGTCTGCAGCGCTCTTCGCGTTGTTCGCACTGCCCTGTGCGGCGTTCAGATCAATCATTGTCTGGTTCAGTTCTGCCGACAGGTCGACGAGCTGCTGCTTCAGCTGCGCGGTCTCGTTGTTTGCAGTAACCAAATCATCTTCTAGACCGGCGATGTCGTTGTTCGCCTGAGTGAGTTGGTTCTGCAACAAGGTCACCTGCTTCTGGAGGTTGTTTAGCTGGTTCGGCAGTGTATCCAAGGTCTCGACTGTCGTGTAGACTACAGTCTGATTGTTCCCGCCGAGTGCCAGTATCTTATCTCCGTCCAATGCTGCGCCGAGCCATGCTCTTGGGACATTCAGATCATCCACAGTTGCCCAAGTATCGGTGGTTCGGTCATAGGTATACGTGCCGGCATAGACATCCGCCATCTGCCAGTTGAGTGCCTCGTTCGCCCCGCCGAAGACATATATCAGTCCGTCTGGACCGATTATCGCTGCTTCACCGGCCAATCCACTCGGTAGAGGTGCAAGCCTCGACCATGAATCAGACGCGAAGTTGTATCGGGATACATTGGTTGTGGCATCTCCAGAATCATTCTCTCCTCCAATGTAGTATGCATAATCACTGTCATATACAACTGCCCCAGCATGCACTCCATATGGCATGTCTTGTCCAGATGACCATGTATCAGCTATGATGTCATAGATCTGGGTACTATTTTGGCCGCTATAGGCGCCACCAAAAGCGTAGATGTTGTTCCCGTTGACAGCGCTTTTCGCTTCCCACTGATTTAATGGGTTCACTGCACCAAGGCTCCAAGCGTTGGTCGTGATGTTGTATATCTGAGTCGCTATCGCCGTGCCATCCAGGACGTAGATCCTTCCATCGGCGCCTATCTCTCCACAGGCACCGCGTGTAGCGGTTGGCATGGCCGTAAGACCGGCCCAAATCCCTGTGGACGGGTTGTACGCTCTGGCGAGGGTATTTTCAGTATATACGATGGCGGTGACGCCTCCCATGATGTACACCACTCCATTGTCTGCCTGAACCACGACGGACTGCGCCTTTGCTGCGCCCAACGCATACGAGTAATTCCAAGTCGGTGCAGTGGCCGCACTTGCGACTGGCGCAAAGACAGACAGTGCCATCAGGCATACGAGCCCAATAGATGCGATTGCGATTAACCTGCCTTTCATTCCTGATTTCTTCATTTTTTCAGTCTCCCACGGGCAACCCCTGAGTTGAACAACCATTAAGGGATTGACTTCTGTAGTCGACTCCTCAACAGATACAAGATAGATTAATGTTTCCAATTTGAAGAGAAATCACGGATACTCCCGGCGCGATTGGAACGAACCGCATCGCCAAGGTCCTTCATTGAATAATCCAATGACTACAGCTCCTCCGCTTACGATCAAAGAAATGAAAATTGGAAGGGGTTTAAAGTAGGCTCTTTAAGGGTCTACTTCTTCGATCTCGACATCACCATGCTGATGATGACCAGGACCAGAACGATGATGGCTACGAGCATTCCGATCATCGCGAACATGTTCGCCGATGAGGCGGAATCCTTCGTGGTGCCAGTCTCTGTCTGCAGAGCGTTCAGCTGGTTTTGCAGGGTAGTCAGTTGGCCTTGCAAGATGGCCAGGTCCAGCGATGAGGACACGTTCATCTCATCGAGGGCGTCCTGAAGATCGGCGATCTGGGATTCCAGGTCATTGAGACTCTGCGACGCGGATGCGTTCATCTCGTTGAGATCGCTCTGGAGCTGCGTTATCCGGTTCTCCAGATCTGCGATCTTATCGCTCACAGATTTGGCCGAGACTATGACCGTTATAGAATCCTCCGTGATATTCGCATTGTCCAGATAGGCTCGCACCATGAGGGTGTGCATCGAACCATCTAACAGACTAGCAGTGTCCCACATGAAGGTCCAGCTTCTGATAGTGGATGAACCAAGCGCATTCTCCATGAATCCTCCATCGACATAGAACTCAACTAGCATTGGGTCGACACCGGAAATCTTCGAAGTCATCATTGCGGAAACAGCAACCGTGTCACTGACGACGCTGTTCGCTCCCGGCGAGGTTATGATGATTGTGTTCGTCTCGACAAGGTCATTCGTCAACATCATATCGACGTCAGCCAAAACACCTCCGCCATTGATGCCGCCGACGATGAATGTCCGTCCAATTTGGTCTTGGGCGATTCCGAACATGCATTTGTCAGGGGATATTGTCGACGAAACGACTGTCCATGAATCTGCGGTTATGTCATATCTCTGGATATCCGATCTCGTTGTACCTGGCCAGCCAGCGCCATAATATCCTCCAACATAGTATATGTGTCCATCATTGCCCATTACGGCTCCGCCGGCACCGGCTGCAAGAGGCATGCTCGCAGCAGCGCTCCAAGTGTCGGTAGTCGGATCATATATCTCGCAAGTTGTGCCTGGTACTGCACCATTATGACCTCCCATTACCAGAATTGCGGTGTCGTTAATCAATAGGGCATTTCTAATCCCGATATACCCAGACGGGGTCGGAGTCATTGAGTACCATGTGTCTGTGGATGAGGTGTACATCGTGGTCTTGGCATCCCAAGCGCCATTGAATAGGATTATGGACCCATTCGACAATGTGACTGCTGCACCCACTCCAAAGGAGGATGGTGCGGCTCTTGTCCACCAAGTATTGTTGTCAGGATTGTATATCTGGACATCGGATTGATATCCGGCGTCCCACCCCCCGAAGGTATACAAATTGCCATCCAAACCCATGGAATACTGCGGGGCCCATCGACCATTGGGCATAGGAGCGCCATAACTCGTGGTCTTATTCTCAAGACCATATCTAATCACAGTATCGAAACCCGCTCCTACTCCCATGGCATCGTCGCCTCCGATTACATACAAGGTCCCATCATCACTTATGAATGAGACCTGACCGCATTCCGCGGTGGGAATCGTTCCTATCCCAGTAATCATCGAGTATGGGACTGCCTGTGTATTTACGCTCACAACTGAGAGTGTTGTTGCTAGAAAAACCAAAGCCAGACATGCAGCAAACACCTTCGTATGTATTGCTTTCCTTGACATTCTTTCGCCTCCCTCAACAAATCATTTTCAATCCTCGCTCCAGATTCCTTTCTCGGTTGGAGCAAGAGTATGCCAACGAATCAATCTATATCGTATATCAATTTTCTCTGATGATACATCTAATTCCTGCCGCGACAGGTCTTGCGACATATTCATCTGATTAATCATCGGCGACAATTTAGTATTGAGAACTCTCTATGAACACCAAAGGATTATAGAACTGGAGTGTATTCTCTATTCCCCGTGGGATGTGCATGAAATACATCATTGTCACGGGGGGCGTAATATCTGGACTAGGCAAGGGCATCACCGCCTCGTCCATCGGCAGACTTTTGAAATCCCGCGGGCTCAACGTCACCGCTATCAAGATCGACCCTTACTTGAACTCCGACGCTGGCACATTGAATCCGTTCGAGCACGGGGAGGTCTTCGTGCTCGACGACGGCGGCGAGGTCGACCTGGACCTCGGGCATTATGAGCGTTTCCTCGACATCAGCCTCTCGCGGGACAACAACATCACGACCGGGAAGATATACGGCTCCGTCATCGAGAAGGAGCGCATCGGTCACTTCCTGGGGAAAACGGTCCAGATAATCCCGCATATCACGAACGAGATCAAGGACCGCATCAGGTCTGTCGCGCACAAATCAGGCGCGGACGTCTGCATAGTCGAGCTCGGAGGCACGATCGGCGACATCGAGTCGATGCCGTATGTGGAAGCGACACGCCAGCTGCACACGGAGGTCGGCGACGAGAACTGCATCTTCGTGCATACGACGCTGGTCCCGATGGTGAGCGCCGTAGGCGAGCAGAAGACGAAACCGACGCAGCACTCTGTGAAGGAGCTGAGGTCGCTCGGGGTCCAGCCGCACATCGTTGTGGCAAGAAGCGAAGCCCCTCTCGACGCATCAACCAGGAAGAAGATTTCGTTTACCTGTGACGTCCCGCTCGAAGCCGTGATCAGCGCGCCGACCGCGAAGACCATCTACCAGGTCCCAGTCATTTTCGAGGAGCAGGGACTGACAAACTACCTCCTCGGCAAGATGAAATTGAATCCGGTCGACGGCGGGTTGGTCGAATGGAAGGACTTCCTCGGCAGGGTCATGAACCCGTCCAACTGCGTCACGATCTGCCTCGTTGGGAAATACATGGACCTAATGGACTCGTACATCAGCCACTTCGAGGCGCTGAAGCACGCGGGGGCCGAGCTTGACACATTCGTCAAATTCCATTGCCTGGAGGCGGAGGACATCGAGACCGCAGGCAATACCAGCTGCATCGGCAATGTAGACGGTGTGTTGATACCGGGCGGATTCGGTCAGAGAGGCATAGAGGGGAAGATCACCGCCGCAAGGTACGCGAGGGAGAACAACATACCGTTCCTCGGCGTCTGCCTTGGATTTCAGATCGCCTCGATCGAGTTCTGCAGGAACGTCCTGGGACTTGCGGGAGCCAACAGCACCGAATTCGATCCCAACACGCCCCACCCGGTCGTCGACCTGCTGCCTGAGCAGCGCGGGGTGGACAGGAAAGGGGCGACCATGAGGCTCGGCGCCCAGCCGGTTATGGTCCAGTCGGGGACGATCGCCAACCGGCTCTACGGGGTCGCGGAGATTTCCGAGCGGCACCGGCACAGATACGAGATCAATCCGGAGTACATAGACAAGATCGAGGAGGGCGGGCTGAAGTACACCGGCAGGTCTCCCGATGGAAGGAGGATGGAGATACTGGAGCTTACCAAGAACGATTTCTTCGTCGCCTCCCAGTTCCACCCCGAGTTCAAGTCGCGGCCTAGGAAGCCCTCTCGGCTTCACTACGGCCTGGTCGAGGCTGCTTTAGCACACGCGAAAAGGAAGTCCCCTTAGAACCGCTCTCCTTTATTTTCCTGACGACCCTCTTCCTAGAAGGCTCTTTCCCGGCGAGAAGCTTCTCCGAGGGGGCCTCAGGAATCAGTTTGGGCAGGAGTATCACGAATTTACTGCCCTTCCTGTAGTCCTCAGGCACGCGGTCCTCGACCCAGATCCTCCCGCCGTATTTCCGCGCCAGATTCCTGCAGATCGAGAGTCCCAGACCGAACCCGTAGGGGGTGTAGTCCTGCTTCCCGAACCGCTCGAAGACGAACCGCTTCTTATCCTCGGGGATGCCTCTCCCATGATCCACGAGCTCGATTCTCCAGAACTCCTTCCCGATCTCCACCTGGGTCTTGATGCTCAGTTCTATCGGTACCTCCTGGGAAGGCGTGAATTTCACTGAGTTGGAGATTAGGTTTATGAACAGCTCCTGGATCATCTCATCCCCCAGCACAAAGAATTGATCCGTGTCTATCGTCGAGCTGAAGTTCACATTCTTCTTCGGATAAGTCCCCATAACATGTGTCAGGGACTCCCCGATGACCTTCCCGAGGTCGTATGAAGACATCTTCTCCGGGAACCCGGTCTTTATCCAGGCAAGCTTCCGGACATTCTCGATCAACCTTTTCGTCCCCTCGATCTGCTCGATGGCCCTCCGTGCATACTTCCTGTGCATCTCGGAGGCCGACTCGTCGTTTCCGATCATGTCGAGGTAGCCGAGGACTCCCTGGATGAAGTTGTTGATATCGTGCGTCATGAGGTCGTTCAGGGTCTCGACCTCGCCCCTTGCGGCAATCTCCATCTCGAAGAGCCTCGCGTTGTTGATGGCGATCGATGCTAGATTGCCGTATATCTCAAGGAGGTCGATCACTCCCTTCGAGCTGCCGAGCACCTCGTCGGTCGCCTCTGCGAGCATTATGACTCCAATGAGCTCTCCCTTGTTGTCCTCGATGGTGATTATGAATTTGTCTCCGGGAGATTCGAGGTGCAGATTCGACATAACTCTCCGAGTCGCGGACAGCTTCTCCTCATCCATCGGATGCCCGGGCGAGATCCTCTCGTTCAGAAGTATGGTTCTCTCCCCGACCAGCTTCCCGGGACCGTCCATGACGCTCACAAGATCGCTAATCGGCAGCTTGACCCTCCCCAGCCTCGTCATCTCCCTTGGAAGGAAACCGGTCGAGTGAGAGCACTCGAGCTCCCCGTTGCTCTCCGACATCTTCAGGATTAGGCCCTTGTTGAATCCGAGGACCGAGGTCATCGCAGAGAGCACCTTCTTGACAGCCTCCTCCTGACTCTCCACGGACATCACCGAGGTCGTGAGGTCGAGGATGCTCTCCAATTGCCGCACCCTCTGGATGCTCTCGTCCAGCATCTCCTCCTCCCTCGTCAGCAGCAATGCGTTCTCCAGAGTGATCGCTGCATGGTTGGCAAAGAGCGTCGCGATCTCCCTGTCCTGGTCTGTGAACGCCTTCTCAGCGGTCCTCGCGATGATCATCGCCCCCACCTCGTCCTCCCTGCCGATCATGGGGATCGCGATCAGAGAGATGCGCGACTTCGTCTTCTCCTCCGCTGCTTTGCCTATTAGGACGCCTGACCAGCCCTTCTTCTCTGTCAGAACCTTTTTGGCGATTTCCTGGAAATCGTTCTCCATCGACGTGAGATCGAAGCCTTGTCCGAGGTTCCTGCTCAAGACGGCGACCACGCCCGCCTCTGTGATGCCGTAGAATCTGGCGGCGTCGTAAGGCACGACCTCGAGCAGCATGTCGGCGACCTTCTGGTGGATCTCCGGCACCCCTGTCGCCGCCTGAAGGTCGAAAGTAGTCCGCAGGAGAGAGTTCCTCGTCATGAGCGAATAGTCAAGGGATGCCATGTTCTCGGCGTTGTGGATCAGGACCGCAAGATGGTCCGAGAAGTTCTGCACGAGCGCTGCGTTCTCATCAGTGAAACCGCCGCTCGAAATCCTGTTTATGAGCATGATTACCCCGATCGTTTCGTCTCTCAGACGGATCGGCGATGCGAGGATGGAATTGACCAAAAGGTTCAATCCGTCCCTGATCGAGGCCGAGGGTCGGGACAGGTAATCATTCGTATAGAAGACATCCCCTTTCTTGACGACCTTCCCCAGGAGGTCGTTGAAGAGGCGCCGCTCTTTCAATTCCTCGCCGAATTCCTCAGCGCCGTGTGTCGCGATCCAATCGACCCCCCCGTCCGCGGCGACCATGCCGATCAGGCAGGACTGGGTGTTCAGGATCTCATTGATCCTAGATGCGGTCTTTGAGAGAATCCCCGCGAGGTCCATCCTCGATATCATCTGAAGCGTCATTTCATCAAGGAGGTTGAGCGCATTCTCCCTGTCCTGCATCTGCCTGGAGCCATGGCAATTAGCTAGCGATATGGCCACGAGGTCTGCCACCGTGTCGGCGATGGAGACATCCTCCGGTGTAAACCTCGACTCCTCCTTGTCGGCGATGACCAGCGCTCCCAAAACCTTCTCCTGCTGCAACAGGGGTATGACCAGTTCCGATCTCGCCATCAGGCCAACAGAGAGCCGATTCTCGGGGTATTTCTCGATTACCGCTGAGCGCTCTTTGATTGCGCGTTCGATCGGGCTTTCATTGATCTTCCTGCCGTATTTGCCGGGAGCAATCCTGGACTTACTTCCCAATAATTGGTACGTCCTGCCATCTTTCGATTCGGACACCGCCACCAAGCCAGCGGCTGAATAGCCCATGGCATCCACGAGGGCTGCAGTGGAGCTCGAAGCGATTTCCTCCTCGCTGGCACAGACGACCATCCTCTTCCCGAGCTCCTGCAGAATCTTCAACTGGTCGAAGCGTTTTGATAGCTCGACCATCTCCGTCTCGAGATGTTTCTCGAGGTCGATGACCTCCCCCTGGAGGGCTTGCCTGGAATTCTCCATCTCGCTGACATCCCTGACGATTCCGAGATATCCCACGACTGTGCCATTTCCATCGTGGAGCGGAGCGGTCTTCAGCGACGCCCAGAACTTGGAGCCATCCTTCCGGGCGTTCACGACGATGCCTCCCCAGCCCCCCTTCTTTGTCTCGCCAAGAATCCTGTTTGCCGTTTCCTCCTTTATATCCGGAGGGTAGAAGATCGAGATGTCCGCACCGATCAACTCTTTGAGCGAATAGCCGTGCATCTTCTCGTGCACCTTGTTGGCGTAGACGATCTTCCCGGTCGGGTCGACGATTGTGACCCCGTCCCCCATTAAATCGAGTGCGTTGGCGATTTCCTCGTAGTTCACGTCACTGATGGGAAATAGGTCCGCTGACTTGCCAATCAATATCCATCGGTTGGGATCGGACACGAGCCTCTGATGTATCACTTCTATGGTCTGATCCTGCAAGCCCCTGGTCCTGAATGTCGCACAGTCTCCCTCTCCCGGGATCTTCGATTTCAATAGCAGACAGTCCGCGCACGGGGTCTCCGAGCGTTTGAATACTCTATGGCATCTCTCGCCTTCGACGTTGCCGAACGCCTTGCGGGCCTGCATGTTCATGAATTCTATCTTGTGGGAAGAATCGCCAATGACAAAGATCATTGGGAGCTCCTTGAGAATCGACTTACCTGGCACATCCTCTCCGGCGCTCTTCATCGATGAGTCGAGTTCTGAAGATTCTCTCTTGACCAAAGTTTCTCAACACCTGAGCTGATAATATCATTCTTGATTCGGAGGGCTATGGATATGGATTAAGGCGGGATTTATATCTTCTCAGGGATTTTTCAAATTCTCAATCATCCATCAGGCAATCGATCGATTTGGACAGGCAATGTCTCAGGATATGTTTTAAATAAGAATTAGCTGAATAGACGGCCCTGATGGCGAACGAGAGCCTCGAGGAATATTCCAAACTCCTCGATCGCGCAAAGAGCAAGCTCCCTCACGAGACCGAGGTCCACGAGCGGTTGAAGATCCCGGAGCCCGACGTCATGGTCGAGGGTAAGACGACCGTCATACGCAACTTCGGCGACATCGCCGACACACTCAGGAGGGATCCCCAGCACATGTTAGGATACATCATCAGGGAGCTGGGTACGGCAGGGACGCTCGAGGGAAAGCGCGCGACGCTCAAAGGGAACGCGCCCTTGGCGCAGATCTCGGACAGGTTGGCAAGATATGTCGACGAATATGTCATGTGCAGCGAGTGCAGCAGGCCTGATACCAAGATAGTCAAAGAGGACCGGGTGCAGATACTCGTTTGCGAGACATGCGGCGCTCACAGGCCGGTACGCGTAAGGAAGGCCAGCAAGCAGGAGAGCAAGGGCCTGCACGAGGGCGAGGTGTACGAGCTCCAGATAGAGGACATAGGGAAGAGGGGCGACGGTATTGCCCGCAACGGCGACTACATCATTTTCATCCCCGGGACGACCAAAGGGATCACCGTAAAGGTAAAGATAGTCAAGATATCTGGCAAGACCGCCTTCGGCACCGTCGTCCCGCAGTGAGATTCGCCAACATTATTATCGGATGAGGCAGTTGCGTGTGGTGTCCATGAAGCATGTCAAGCCCATTGCGGCAATCGCACTGACCTTCGTATCGATCCAAATCCTCGCGATAGTCTTCATGTACTACGCCCTGAGCCCGGCGGATCAGGTGTTCCAGAATCCCAACGATCCGATGATAGCCATCTACTATCTAGTGATGCTTCTCGCTTTCACCGGTCTTTTCCTAGTATTGATCAAATACGGTTTCGGCAACGCGTTGAAAGGGATCTTCTACATCTCAATCGGGTTCGTGGTGTTCTTCGTCGCGAGCGCTCTATCCGCTCTTCTTACGTCAGACGTAACGGTCGTCTTCGTAGTCAGTGTAGTCTTTGCGGCCTTGTCGGTCATCGTGATATGGAAACGTCCGGAATGGTACGTCATCGACTGCGTAGGGGTGGTGATGTCCGTGGGTATGATCGCCCTCCTCGGTCTGTCCTTGAGCATCGTCCCGATCCTGATCCTCCTCATCGCCTTGGCAATCTACGATTTCATTTCGGTGTACAAGACCAAGCACATGCTCACACTGGCTGAAGGTGTTTCTGATATGGGTCTGCCCCTCCTGCTTGTCGTGCCGAAGAAGCTTCCCTATTCCTACATGGAGAGCAAGTTAAAGCTGACGGAGGCCGCGGAGAAATCCGAGGATAAACCCGAGAGGGAGGCGTTCCTGGTCGGGCTAGGGGACATAATAATACCGGGGTTGCTGTCGGCATCGGCATTCCGGTTCATTGATCAAGACGGACTGATATTCATCCTCGGAATCCCGAGCTCCCTTATGATCGCCCTCGGGACGATCGCAGGGTCCCTGATCGGCCTGATTTTGCTGATGAGGATCGTGATGAAGGGAAATCCTCAGGCCGGACTGCCTTTGCTGAACACCGGTGCACTTTTTGGTTTCTTCATCACATACCTTCTGGTGTTCGGTCTCAATTTCTCGTATATCCAATGAAGACGGTGATCGATTGAGAATCGTCGCAATATCAGACATACACGGGGATCAAAGGGCGAGAAGATTCATCGACGGGTTGATAGGCGCTTCTTCCCCGGATCTGCTAGTCATCTGCGGTGATATCACCACCTTCGGTCCTGTCTCCTTCGCAGAATCCCTCCTATCCGGCCTCAAGGTGAAATGCGCGGCGGTGCCGGGCAATTGCGATCCGGCCGAGGTTCTCGGGATCATCGAGAAACACTGCATCTCCTTGCACGGCCGAAGGGTGGAGATCGACGGCATCCAGTTCGTAGGGCTCGGAGGCGCTCCTCTCTGCTCGCACTCCACGCCGCTGGAGCTCGAGGAAGGCGAGATCGATTCGTTCCTTTCAAAGACAATGGTCGAGAACTGCGTGATCGTCTCACATGCCCCTCCGATAGGGACGAACGACATAACAAAGAGTGGCAAGAGCCTCGGCAGCTCCTCGCTCGCGAAATACATTGAGCAGTATAGGCCCAGACTTGTTCTGTCCGGACATGTCCATGAGGCGAGGAACGTAGTCGAGAAGAACGGCACTATCTTCGCGAACCCCGGATCATTAAAGGAAGGCTTTGCCGTTGTCGCGGAACTCTCAGCGAGCGGCACAACGGCGAAGCTGGCCGATTTCAATGCCATTCTCAGAAACCTTTAATACGAAGGGAACTTTAGCCCGTTTCTGTCGGAGTAACTGATATGGCACTATGGCAAGGAGGCTCCAAGAGGAAGTCGACCGGTGGAAGGATCCGCCGCGCCCAAGGCAAGAGGCGCAGCGAGATCGGCGGTGAGAAGCAGTTCACCAACCTCGGCGAGCAGAAGACGATACAGCACAGGAGCAGGGGGGCCAGCACAAAGAGCAGGCTGCTTTCCGCCAATGTGTGCAATGTTTACGATCCAAAGCAGAAGAAGGTTCTGAAGACGAATGTCCTCACCGTTAAGGCAAACCCGTCCAACCCCAACTATGTCCAGCGCAACATCATAACGAAGAGCGCGATCGTCGGGACCGACCTTGGCGATGTGCTGATAACATCCCGCCCGGGACAAGACGGGGCGTTGAACGGCGTCCTGATCGGAAAGCAGTGAAGACTATTTTATTGTGAATCGCCGATGACGTGGCACTTCGATACGCTGTTTGGAGGCGAAGGGCTTGGTCAGGGAGAGGGATAGCAGAAAGGTCATCTGGCCATCGTATTTCGACGTGAGGTCGTCGAGGGCGGACGGGAGGCGCATCCCGAAGGCCTTCTGCGTCGAGAACCCGGATTTGAATATGATATCCAATGCGGTGAGATCCCTGAACCTCAAGTTCGAAGCCCAGCAGGACAAGGCCTATCCTTCTAGATGGTGGAAGAAGGAGGGGCGGCTGCTCGTGGCGACTGAAATGAAGAAACCGAAGCTGCTCTTGGCCATCGGCAAGAAGCTGAAGAAGTAGGCGAGCCGTCAGTGGTCCTGGGGCGTCCCGACCTCTTCCACGATTTTCTTCCCTGCAGAAACGCTGTCCACCGAGTGGATTACCGCGCCGCATTCCGCGACGATCTCCTCGACCTGCTCTAGCTCGATGCTCATCCCCTCTATCGTGATCTTGATGCTCTCGGTCTCGCGGTCGACCTCTTCCAGGGTGCAGGTCACGCCAGATATCCCCCTGAGGGTCCCCAGCCTTCTTGCAAGCTCGATGACGGTGGGGTGATGGGGCTTAAGGACGTCCAAAACCAACCTCTTGATTTCACTCAAGTCTTATCCTTTCCTTCGATATTCTGATGGAGCATTGTCCAGATTATTCAATCTTTCGCTTCGAGCTCCCCTCCAGAGAAGCCGAGCCAAGAAAGTATTAAGTCCATACACCCCGCTTTATCGGGCCGTGGCGAGAAAGGCTCTGAGATTGGAGGAAGTCCGGGTACTGGATATCAACTCGACGTACCTGGGGGTCCCCACTCTGCGACTGATGGAGAACGCGGGGAACGCGGTTGCGAACTGCGTCCGGAAGGAGTTCAAGAAAGCCACGCGGGTCGCGGTCTTCTGCGGACGAGGCAACAACGGGGGCGACGGCTTCGTCGCAGCCCGCCAGCTCGCCGCGGCAGGGCTGACTGTCAGCGTGTTCCTGGTGGAGCCGGAGGAGCTTATCTCCACCGAGATTGCCAAGCTCAACTTCAAAAAGGTGCGAACCCTCGCGCGCCCCTCCAGCGAATTCAAATCCACTGATTGGGACGTCATTGTTGACGCGATGCTCGGCGTCGGCATCAAGGGAAAGGTCAAGGAGCCTTACGGTTCGATCATCCGGAAGCTCAACCAATACCGGAGACCGATTGTCGCGGTCGACGTTCCGTCCGGATGGCCCGGGCAACCGGCCATCAAGCCGACGATCACTGTCACATTACATGCGCCAAAGGTCGGAATGAAGCCCTCCGGATGCGGTCGGATCATTGTCGCTGACATCGGCGTTCCAGACGAGGCGCAGAAGTTCGTCGGTCCGGGCGAGTTCGTCCACTACCCTCGCCCTGGAGCGGACTCCCACAAAGGGGACAACGGCCGCGTTCTGGTCGTTGGAGGCGGCCCGTTCACCGGTGCGCCCGCCCTTGCCGGCATGGCCGCTATGTACACGGGAGCCGACCTCGCGCATGTCGCCGTCCCGGCTCCCGCCGCCGTACCAGTCGCCTGCTATTCTCCGAATATCATCGTCCATCCGCTCTCCTCCGATGTCCTTGTCGCGCAGGACGGCGCGAAAGTGAAAGACCTGGCGAAAAAGTGCGACGCCATGGTCATCGGTCCGGGTCTGGGGGACGACAAGAGGACGGAATCGGCGGTCGCAGAGATCATAAGAACATGCCAACTGCCGCTGGTCATTGACGCCGATGCCCTAGCAGCTGTCAAGAAAGACCCGAAAATCGTCGGCAGGAAGAAAGCGATCCTCACCCCGCATCGGGGGGAATTCGAAAAGCTCTCCGGTGCAAAGTGCTCGGAGGATCTTGACAAGCGCGCGGATCAGGTCTCAAAGGCCGCGAAGAAGCTCGGCGTCACTCTCCTGGTCAAAGGGGCTGTGGATGTCATTTCCGACGGGGACCGTGTCGCCTTCAACCGGACTGGCAATGAGGCGATGACTGTCGGAGGAACCGGAGACGTTCTATCCGGGATCTGCGGCTGCCTTCTTTCAAAGGGGATGAATCCATTCCATGCGGCCTGTTTGGCGGCGTTCATCAACGGTGCCGCCGGAGACATCGCATTCCAGGAAAAGGGCTACGGGATACTAGCGACCGATGTCGCTGCGAGGATCCCCTATGTCCTGAGAAGATACCTTTGATGAGCGGAGATTGTTCTTTTGAGGATTTCTCTGATTGCAGACATTCATAGCAACCTTCTCGCTCTGGAGGCAGTTCTGGAGACGATAAAGAAGAAAGGCGTACAGAAGGTTTTGAATGCTGGTGACATAGTCGGATACGGTCCTCGGCCAAATGAAGCCGTCGATCTCGTGAGAAGAAGCGGTTTTCTCTCGATCAGGGGGAATCACGACCACGCGGTCCTCATCGGTGAATACGGATGGTTCAACGAGTCTGCCGCCGCGGCGGCAAAATGGACTGCCGGCATAATTGAGGATTCAAATTCGGAATATCTCGATCGGCTCAAAAGAGAAGAAGTCATAAGAATCAATGGGAAGACGATCGGCATGTTCCATGGCTCTCCTGACGATCCGGACGAATACGTCCTCGATGAATCAAGAGCTGAAGAGCTTCTCCAAAAGACCGATTATGATGTCATGATCTGCGGCCACACGCATTTCCCGATGCAAGTCCGCATCGGAAAGAGGCTCTTTATCAATCCAGGCTCCGTCGGGCAGCCGAGAGACCGCAATCCTGATGCCTCTTTTTCAATTCTCGATCTGGATACGATGGAGAGCGAGATCATCAGGGTCGGCTACGATATATCTGCTGTCCAGCAAGATATGCTCAAAAAGGGATTGCCTCGCCCTCTCTCATCGCGTCTTTCCGAAGGGCGCTGAGGACACGGTTATTATCCCAAATGGATATCATGGACCGTGGCCTCCGCAATTCCAGTCCAGGGAAAGCCCGCCCTGCTCATCAAAGGAAGAAAGCCGGTACTATGCGTGGCCGACCTGCACATCGGTTACGAGATCGAGCTCCGGGAATCCGGGTTCAACGTTCCTGACCAGACACATGCGATGCTATCTGCCCTGATCGAGATGGAAGAGGGCGACAGCCTTGTCATCCTCGGGGACTTGAAGCATTCAATACCTACGACCAGGGTCGGAGAATCCTTTAGGGTTTCCCGGTTGCTTTGCGCTTTGGCTGAACGTTTCTCCGAAGTTACGATGATCGCTGGAAACCACGATGGGGCTATTGAGAGATCTCTTCCGGATAGTGTGCGCTTCGTCTCCCCCGGGGGGACCTGCATCTCATCAATCGGCATGGTGCACGGGCACAGTTGGCCATCGGAAAATGTGATGAAGGCGAAGACGCTGGTTTGGGGCCATCTGCACCCATGCGTGAGGATGTACGATCGCCTCGGCGCCGCTGTATCGATGAAGTGCTGGCTCAGGGGTCCCGCCCATCCGGAGGCTATTTCGAAGCGATACAGGACCATCCGAACCGTGGAGTCGATTGTGATGCCTTCGTTCAACCACTTTCTGACTGGTACTCCTGTCAACGAGAGGAGGGATCATAAGCTCAGCCCTTTGACAAGGTCCGGATTCGTGGTCATAGAGGAGCAGCGCGGATACACCTTGGAAGGAATTGATTTGGGCGAGGTCTCGGGGCTTTATCAGAAGCGCTCGAAAGGAAAGGTCAGATAGGCTTCCTATCAAAATATATGCTCTTACCCGTGACTGAAAGTGGAATTCCGTATGCGAGGTTTGATTTTATGAAACCGAGTCTTAATGCCGCTAGACCAGCTCTCTCCATGATTCGGTTATCGATATTGTGCATGCTCGCAGTCTTGGCGGCAGATCCGACTGCGATGCCGAGATCAGCTATCCTGTGAGCGCAGTTGGGGCCCAGGAAATCTCCGCGGATTTTCGCCTTCTCCATCGCCTTGCAGCTTTCAAAGCCGCATGCCTTGCAATCGATCCCGAGTCCGGGATGCTCAAGCAGTCCTATGAGAACCACGACGTTCGAATCTAGGACGTTCTGCCCGTCTCGCTTAAAGCCAGGGTTGGTTTTTTCCTCGCTCACCTTGAACATTTCTCTTCCAAGGGCGTTTTTCTTCTCACCTGTTAGGATTCTTACCTCGATAAAGTCCTTTCCCACCGCCTTAGGAGCAGTCCTGGCGGATAGTTCCATCAACTTCGCGACAATCAATGCAGCATCTTCTGACATGTGCCCCTCGGATTGTCTCGGCACTTATTTTACGATTTCTGAAGGGAGAAATCCAATAATATCTAAAACGCTTGCCACCATCGGCATGGACGAACTTACGCTATTTATCCTATTGGCTACCAGTGCGACAGGAGCTCTTATCGCATATGTCGCAAGGGACTACTTCTCTTTTCGAAGATCCCGAATCAAGAGGACCGCTGTCGCACAGAGGATTCGCCCAAGGCCGATCTCCATTGTTTCGAGGATCGAGGGCGCGAAGAAATGTTCTATTTGCCTTGGGATAATCAAGCAGGAGCTGAAAGGCATCGACTGCGTGTGCGGCAGCAGCTTCCATCACAGTTGCGCGTTGAGGGTGGGCATCTGCCCTATATGCAACGAACAAATTGAGATCCCTGAGTCGATAATGCCAGCTCTCGATGAGCCGTCATCCGATCCGATTCGATCGATGCCACTATCACGCGAGGACAGATTTTTCCTTCTGGAGGATAGGCTCCTGTCGGGCGAGATAGATCGGGAATCTTACGCAGTGCTAAAGAAGGAAATCCTGACTACTATGCCAGAGCCGATTTTCTGTGCGAACTGCGGCGGCAAAATGTATCCGGGTGAGAAGTGCAAGTGCATTGACGATGCCAAATCGAAATGTCCCGAGTGCGGAAAGACGATCGCACAAGGAGAAGACTTCTGCCGTTCATGCGGCATAATTCTCTCGGAAGATTTTGACGAAGCGCTCTATCAATGTTCTGCCTGCGGGAGAATCGTCTCAGCGAACGAGAGGATCTGCACGTGCGGGGCAGCTCTATTCGACCCAGGCGATTCCGTCTGTCCCGAATGCGGACATCCAGTCCCTCCAATGTCCGAGACCTGCCACAACTGTGGGAGGATCCGCATAATCAATCTCTTAGAATGTCCCTCATGCGGCCGCGAGGTTGGCACCAATGACTTCGAGTGCGACTGTGGCGTCATTTTCCAGGATAGGATAGAGCGCGTCGAATGCCCCGAATGCTCGGCTGAAGTTGGACTCGAAGATCAGTTCTGCAAGTCATGCGGAGTACAATTCCAAAGGGATGGCTATTCGAGCGTGCACAAGAGCATTCAATGATTCGCTCGGAAAAATTGTTACATAGGAAGGAGCTGGATCGCTCCTTCCTGCAAACAGGGTTTAGTTTATGAAGTCGATCTCAGGGCCCTTGATGAAGGTGTTGTCTCCCCTTGGGCTCGACGGTCCAGCCTTCCTTGCTGGCTGCTGAGGAGAACCGGCACCTACCGGCGCGCTCGTGCGGGTCATGATCATCTTCGACTTTGCGCCCGTCACGATCAGGAGCACCTTGATCTGTCCCTCAAGCTCCGGGTCGACCGAACATCCCCAGATGAGCCTGGCCCTCCTGGAGATCCTGCTCCCGACGACCTCAGCCGCTCTCTCCGCCTGGCTGACGGTCATATCAGGTCCGCCGACGACCCTGATCAAAGCGCCCTTCGACTCGGCCATGTCTATTTCGCCGAGCAGCGGTGAGTTCAGAGCCTCGTTCACAGCGGCCTCTACACGGTCATTCGCGTCCTGGTCGTCTGCCTCGCCGATCCCGACGAATGCGACACCTCCCTCGTTCATGACAGTTCTGATGTCGCTGTAGTCAAGATTGACCAGTCCGGGCTTGGTGATTATCTCGGTGAGTCCTTTGATCGTCTGCATGAGGACTTCGTCCGCGACCTTGAACGCCGCGTCGATCGGCAGCTTCGGAACGAGTTCCAGGAGCTTGTCGTTCGGGATGACGATGGTCGTGTCGCAGATCCTCCTTAGTCTCTCCAGCCCTTCCATGGCGTTCTCCATCCTCAGCTCGCCCTCCGCCTTGAACGGCAGCGTGACGACGCCGAGCACGAGCGCCTGTTGCGCCTTCGCGATCTGTGCAACATAGTGGGCAGATCCGGTTCCGGTTCCTCCGCCCATACCGGCTGTGACGAAGACGATATTCGCTCCCTTCAGGAACTCCTTGATATCGTTCTCGTTCTCTCTCGCGGCGGCTTCTCCAACTTCTGGTAGAGCTCCTGCCCCGAGTCCACGTGTGACGCTCCTACCAATCAGGATCTTCTTCGGTGCGTGAATGGACAGCAGATGCTTAGCATCAGTGTTCAGTGCGCACAGCTGAGCTCCGGAGATCCCGGTCTCAACGATCCTGTTGATGGTGTTCGAACCGCCTCCGCCACACCCGACAATCTTGATGGACACGTCCAGAAGCGCTGCGAGTTTCGCCAGCTCTTCATCGTCGGGCGAGCTAGGAGGCGCATTCTGCGCCACAGCGCCGCTCAGTTGGCCATTGCCTATTTCTTCGACATCCTTGCCTAATGCATCTTTGACTAACGACTTCGGCATGAGTGCACCCCTTCGTCTATTGTTCATAATCGTATAACATGAATATATAGGTTACTCCAGCTACTCAACATGCCAGAATGTCGCTTTTTTCGAAGCGGGGTAAGCTCCTCTTCCGGTTTAAAAAACGGGATAAATTCACCTCGAATCCGATCCTCATCGCAAGTCTATCAACGATTTCCTTCAAATCAGGGAAACGACCCTTCCCCGTCCCTTTGAGCGGGTCATCTTAAAATATCTGGGTTCCGATATCTCACTTGAACCGGAAGACTCCTTCTGGATGGGATCAAGATGAAATCGTTGATAGATGACGCTTTGATTGTGCAAGCCGAACAACAGCCTGCCGGCGCGCAGGTTCCACCGCGCTCTGCGGCGGATGACGAGGAGCTGCGAAAGATTGTCGATGCGCTGCATGTGCGCATATCGATAGTCGGATGCGGCGGCGGAGGGTCGAACACAGTTAACCGACTGTCAAAGACGGGCGTCTTCGGAGCAGACCTCATTGCCGCGAACACAGATGCCAGGCATCTCGTGGGAGTCCATGCCAATCACAAGGTACTGCTCGGCAAGGTGACAACCAGAGGACTAGGGGCGGGCGCAATCCCGGAGGTCGGCGAGAAGGCGGCGCTCGAAGCTCAGGAGGAGCTCAAACACCTGATCGAGCAGTCGAAGATCGTGTTCGTCACTGCGGGGTTGGGTGGCGGAACGGGGACAGGCTCCGCCCCAGTGGTTGCGAAGCTAGCTCATCAGGCAGGCGCGCTCACTATCGGAGTCGTCACATTACCTTTCAAGGCCGAGGGTCGGCTCAGGATGGACAACGCGAAGCGCGGCCTGGACAAGATGGCCACTAATTGCGACACCGTCGCGGTCATTATGAACGATCGGCTGCTCGAACTTGTGCCGAAACTCCCGCTGAACGCTGCGTTCAGGGTCGCCGACGAGCTGTTGATGTCGTCGATCAAGGGGCTGACCGAGACCGTCACCAAACCCGGCCTTGTCAACATCGATTTCAGCGACATAATGACGATAATGAAGGGCGCTGGAATGGCGCTCATCGGAATGGGCGAGGGGGAGGCCAAGCAGGATGGATCCGACAGGATGAAGAATGCGGTATCACAGGCGCTCGAGTCCCCTCTCCTCGGAGATCTCGACCTCAAGACGGCGAAGGGAGCGATCATCCGGGTAATGGGCGGAGAGGACATGACGATCATGGAGGCAGAGGGCGCGGCGGAGATGGTCGGCGCGGCGATAAGCCCGCGCGCCAGGCTGATATGGGGTTGCTCCATCGAACCGGACCTCAAGGGCAAAGTCCGGGTGATGGTCGTCCTGACCGGGATCGAGAACCAGCAGCTGTTCGGAAAGGAAGCGGCCGGCGGACCTAACCGCGTCGACGAAGTCAGGTAGCGATATGGTCGTCAAGGCGAAGGTCGGCAGGAAGCGGTACATCGCCTTCGAGATAATCGCCGGCGGCGAGGGGCTGACCCGCGGGAAGCTGGTCAAGGCGATTTGTTCCAGGGCGGACGAGCTCGGGCTCAGGAACCGCCCTGACCTCATCCTGATCGAGGGCGGCCGGGGAATCGTCAGGACGGATCAGAGGAATCAAAGAGATGCCGTCGCGCTGCTAAACTCTTTCTCGGCAGAATCATCCGGTCTTAGGTTGCAGACCATCCGAGCCTCTGGGACCATCAAGACGCTAAAGGAAAGCTTCTTCCCGCGGCAGGTGAGAAGTCCGTAAGCTATTACGTTGATAGATTCTTTATATACCGAGGAGAATCAGATACCGTATCAGTGAGTTTCTGAGGTGAATATATGCAACCAGGACAAATGGCCTATGACCGTGCGATCACGGTGTTCTCGCCAGACGGAAGACTGTTCCAGGTAGAGTACGCGCGCGAAGCGGTCAAGAGGGGGACAACGACGGTAGGTTTGAAGTTCAAGGACGGGGTCGTCCTCATCGTCGACAAGAGGATAGCTAGCAGGCTGATCGAATCCAAATCCATCGAGAAGATCTTCCAGATCGACGAGCACATCGGATGCGCGACCTCCGGACTCGTCTCCGACGCGAGGGTCCTAGTGGACCACGCGAGGGTCGTCGCCCAGGTGAACAAGGTCACCTACGCGGAGAAGATCAACATCGAAACGCTCGTGAAGAGAATCTGCGACTTCAAGCAGAATTACACTCAATACGGGGGCGTCAGGCCTTTCGGCACAGCGCTCTTAGTCGCCGGCGTGGACGAGCAGGGGAACCACCTGTTCGAGACGGACCCGAGCGGCGCGCTCGTTTCGTACAAGGCAGGCAGCATCGGGGCCGGCAGGAACGCCGTGATGGACATGTTCGAGGAGGAGTACAAGGAGAACATGGACGAGGAAGCCGCGATCCTCCTCGGGTTGAAAGCCTTGAGGAAGGCCACGGAGGAATCGGCGCTAAACGTGAAAGCAATCGAGATCGGATTGGTCAAAACCGGCGAGGCCTTCAGGCGCCTCGAGGAATCCGAGGTCGAGAAGTACGTCGCCAAGCTCGGTTAGGAACACTGCCAAAAGCAGCTGCTGATCAGTATGGTGGATCTTGAAGACGCAATAATCGCTCGCTACGAATCGCACGGGGAATCCTTCGAGATATTAATCGACCCCAAGGCAGTCCAGCTGATGAAGGACGGGAAGAAGGTCAATCTTCTCGACCATCTTGTGATCGACACAATCTTCAAGAACTCGCGCAAAGGCACACGCGCGACCGACGAATCGATGACAAAGATATTCAACACTACCGACTCGGTCGAGATTGCGAAAGCGATCGTTCTCAAAGGCGAGGTCCAGCTCACGACCGAGCAGCGGCACGTGATGCAGGAGTCAAAGAGGAAGGCCATCATCGAGCATATCGCCAGGAACGCCGTGAACCCGCAGACGGGAACTCCGCACCCGGCGGTGAGGATAGAGGCCGCCATGGAGGAGGCGAGGGTGCACGTGGATCCGTTCAAGCCGGTCGAGGTTCAGGTCAAAGGAGTGCTCGACGCGCTAAGGCCGTTGCTCCCGATCAAGTTCGACACTGTCCGGATCGCCACGCATCTTACCGGTGAGGAATACGGCAAGTGCTACGAGGACATGCTCCATTTCGGAAAGATATCGAAAGAGGAGTGGCAGAAGGACGGCAGCTGGATTGGGGTCGTCGAGATGCCCGCTGGCATGCAGGGGGAGTACCTCGACAGGCTCAATGCCAAGACCAGAGGGGATGTCCAAACCAAAATTTTAAAATAGACCCTCTCGATAACCACCCTTGAAAGCTGAGCACGAAAATAATGGCGGCGCGAAAGCTTTGTGCTGATATATGGCACGTGGGATCGGACCCCGAATCCGATGTCCGTGCATATGCGCCCGATGAAGTTCGTACTCTGCGATTCGGCAGGCCAATGAAGTCTGCTCAAGAGCAGAAGATGATGTTGCATGAACGAGACTGAAGAATCGAAAGAAGAAGCCAGACAGGATTCTGAACGGGAACTTGTCCTGCCCGGGGATTTCATAACCGACGGGAAGTTCAGGGCCGGCTCTGGAACATATATGGATAACGGGAAGATCTATGCCTCGACCCTCGGGATCAAGAGCATAAGGTCCGACTTCGTGAACGTCGTGCCGCTGGCCGGCCAGTACATCCCCAAGGTGGGCGACCAAGTCATCGGCATCGTGATGGACATGGGGCCTTCCAACTGGTTGGTCGACATCAACTCGCCGTACCCGGCGCCGATGCACATCAACGAGGCGCCGTGGCGGGTCGACTTCGGCGATACTGCAAGGTACCTGAAAGTCGGCGAGGTAATACTCGCCAGGATATTCATGGTCGACGAGGTCAAGCATGTCCAGGTGTCCATGAAGGATCACGGGCTGAGAAAGCTCCAGGGCGGACAGATCCTGGAGATATCGCACTCGAAGGTGCCCAGGGTGATCGGCAGGAACGGTTCGATGATCGAGATGATCAAGAACAACACGAACTGCCGGATAATCGTCGGGCAGAACGGAAGGATATGGGTCGACGGCGAGATCGACTCTGTTGACAACGCCGTTAAGGCGATACGTCTGATAGAAGTGGAAGCCCAATCGATAGGGCTGACCGAGAGGCTCAAGGAATTCTTGGAGAACATTCAGAAGGAGAAGAAGGTGTAATAATGGGTGGCGCAACGACTGATCTCAAGTTAATCGATGAAAAAGGGCTGCGAATCGATGGCCGAAGGCCGGACGAGCTTCGCCCGCTGAAAATCGAGGCGGGGGTGCTCAAGAGGGCTGACGGCTCCGCGTATGTCGAATGGGGGGAGAACAAGGTGCTGGCAGCGGTGTACGGACCGAGGGAATGTCACCCGAGGCACATGCAGAACCCCACGAGGGCCATCGTCCAATGCAACTACAACATGGCTTCCTTCTCCGTTTCGGACAGGAAGAGGCCAGGACCTGACAGAAGGTCGCAGGAGATATCGAAGATACTCTCCGAAGCGCTGGAGCACGTCGTGTTAACGCATCTGTTCCCGAGGACCTCAATCGATGTATACATCGAAGTCCTCCAGGCCAATGCCGGGACGAGATGCGCTGGACTCACGGCCGCATCAGTAGCTCTTGCAGACGCCGGAATACCGATGAGGGATCTAATCGCATCCTGCGCTGCCGGGAAGGTCGCGGACACGATCGTCCTCGATCTCAGGAATGAAGAGGACAACTTCGGTTCGGCGGACGTCCCGCTCGGGCTCGTCCCGAGGACCGGGGAGATAGTCCTCCTGCAGATGGACGGGGATCTGTCCGTCGAGGAGTTCAAGACGGCGCTTTCGATGTCGACGGACGCATGCCACAGGATATACGCTATCCAGAAGGAAGCACTTCGCAAGAAGTACTGCGTCGCGCCTGCCGTCATACCGGCGGCCGTGGCTGACACAATCCATGACGCAGCGACCGAAAAGTCTGAAGGCAGCGGCGTTCCAACGAATGAATTGCCTAGCAACCCGAAGGAGGGATTGCAATGAGCGGCGGAAGCGAGACTGCGATGTCCGACATCACGAGGGATCATATTTACAGGATGATCGAGAAGAACCAGAGAGCCGACGGCCGAAAGCGCGAGGATTTTAGGTCGATTACCGTCGAGACGGGCTTTATCACAAGCGCGGGAGGGTCCGCGCTCGTCAACCTCGGCGACACAAGGGTCCTAGCCGGCGTCAAGAGCATAGTCGGGGAGCCTTTCCCTGACACGCCTGACAAAGGCGTGCTCACGACCAATGCTGAGCTCATCCCGCTTGCGAGCGAGAGCTTCGAGTCCGGTCCGCCGAAGCAGCCGTCGATCGAGCTTGCACGCGTCGTCGACAGAGGCATCCGCGAGGGGCAAGCCGTCGATTTCCAGAAGCTCTGCATCAAGGCAGGCGAGGAGGTCTGGATCAACTACGTGGACATCCACACACTGGATTATGACGGCAATCTATTCGATGCAGCAAACATCGCCGCTGTCGCGGCGTTGAAGACAGCCATTATCCCCGCATCGAAGTTCGAGAAGGGCGAGGATTACCCATTCCCGATGAAGCACCTCCCGATTTCAGCCACCTTCGCGAAGGTCAACGATCATCTCATCGCCGACCCGAGCTTCGACGAGGAGAATGTCGCCAGCGCAAGACTCACCGTGGTGACGATCGAGAACGGTAAGCTGTGCGCGATGCAGAAGGGACTCGGCGGCAGCCTTACGAGGGCGGAAGTAGAAAAGGCAATAGAGCTGTCTCTTCAATTCGGCAGCAAGGTCAGGAAGCAAGTGTTCAACGTGTAGGGTGATCAGAGATGACGAAGAAGACGGTGAAAGTCGGATCGACCGGAAGGTTCGGGCCGAGATACGGCGTCACGGTCAGAAGGCGGATCAGGGAGGTCGAAGTGGACCTCAAGCGCTGGCACCAGTGCCCTAAGTGCAAGGCGAAATCCGTGAAGCGCCTTGCAACGGGGATCTGGGTGTGCAGGCGGTGCGGGGCGAAGATCGCCAGTTCAGCCTACACCCTGGCACCTGCACGAGCGATCAAGAAAGAGGTGGCGCAGGTGCTCGAGGCGAAGAAGCTCACTCCTGAAGAGCTCGCCGAGGTCTCCACCGGACACGCTCCAGAGGTGGTGTAGGATGTACAGATGCTGGAAGTGCAGGGAGCCGATGAAGGTCAACCTCAACAGCGTCGGCCTCCAGTGCGAGAGATGCGGCTCCAAGATATTCTACAAGGAAAGGCCGAACACCACGAAAGTGGTCAAGGCGCGATAACCACGAGGGGCCTGAAGAATGCACAAGGCGACGATCGTCCTGGAGCACCCGAAGGCCATAGTGATCGAGAAGACGATAAGACCCGAAAGCGCAGTCGAGATACCGCGGACCTGGGTCAAGATATCCCGGCATGAAGATAAGGTGAAGATAGATATCGAGAGCGGCGATGTGAACGGCCTGCGCGCCGCCGTGAACTCCTACCTTAGGTGGATGGAAATGGCCGCAAAAATATCGGAACGGACCGGTGAATGAAGATGGACAACATCTCCCCTAAAGTGCAGAACTTGATAGCACAATACCAGGAAATCACGCAGAGGATACAGACATTCGCTACCCAGCGGTACACCATGGAGGTCCAGGTGAAGGAGCTGGAGCGGACCGTCGAGGAGCTCGAGAAGAGCAAGGACGACGCGTTGATCTTCAGGAGCGTCGGATCGCTCCTCATTCAGAATAAGGACAGGACCGCCCTCCTCGCCGAACTCAAAGAGCAGAAGGAGACGATGGACGTCCGCGCAAAGAGCTTCGAGAGGCAGGAGAAGCAGCTGAGGGAGCGGCACGCCGCGCTCCAGAAGCAGATCCAGTCCGAGCTGGGCGGAGCGCCCGGCGAGGAAGAGGAAGAAGAGACGAAGAAGGCGGGCTGAACCCCCCCCCTTCTCCCGTTTTTCTCTCAATGCGAGTTTGCTAATACGGGGTAGGAGATTTTAAGACCGTGAAATCAGCACTGGCGAAGAGCTTTCTGACAGGGACCAGCGCGTTCGTGATACACGGCAATGCTGATCCCGATGCCCTTGGGAGCGCATACGCCCTGAGCACGATATTCTCGGGATCGATCATCGCTCCGGGAGGGCTCGACCGCTCGAGCAAGATCCTCGCCGAGAAGTTCTCGATCGCTGTACAGGACGATTTCGACGAGGTCAACATCGACAGGATAGTCATCTTGGACACATCCGGGCCTGAGCAGCTAGGGGCGCTGAAGTATCTTGGCGAGGACGAGAACGTTATTGTCATTGACCATCACACAAAGAACTCCGCCTGGAAATCAAAGAATTACCACTGCGACGATAAGAAGAAATCCTGTTGCGAGATCGCATACGAGATCGTGAAAGCCTCCGGAAGGAAGCTCTCGCACAACGCGGCGCTGGCGCTTCTTTCGGGTATGCTGACCGATACAGGGCATTTCAGATACAGCAATGCGGCGACATTGGAAGCGTTCGCTGAGATTCTGAAGCACTATGACATCGACATGCACGAGGCTCTCGGCGTGATAGAAGGGGAGACCCAGTTGTCGGAGAAGATCTCGCAGTTGAGAGGAGCGCAGCGGCTCAATTATGTGCGAGCCGAGAAGTTCATAATCGCCACGAGCTTCGGTTCGGCTTTCGAAGCTTCCGTCGGCAAATCGTTGATCATGCTCGGAGCGGACGTCGCTTTCGTCGGCTCGCAGAGGGGAGACCATTTCAGGGTAAGTGCAAGGGCGAGCTCGGAAGTCGTCGATCTGGGCCTGCACCTCGGCAAACTCCTAGAAGGGATCGGTAAAGAGACATCCAGCGGCGGCGGAGGCCACCCCGGAGCTGCTGGCCTGAGCGGTCAGGGGGATGTGAGACGTATTCTCGATCTCTGCGTTCACAGATCAAAAAAGGCTCTGAGATCACTTACGCCGGTCAAGCATTAGCTCAGCCATATTCTTCAAGGGCGAAGGGTTCTTATCGAAATGTTTCCTCACAGGCGAGAGTATCTCGGCTAGCTCCGAAGCGGTGCTCTCCTTGAGGTCCTGCGGGTGGATCTTTCCGGTCGAGTATGCCTCTGCCAGCTCCTCGCAGCTCTTAAATTGCAGATCGCCGCCATATTTTTCCGGTCTTTTGAGCGAGAAACTGCCCTTCGCCGGGAAAATAATCCTCTCGGATATCGCTAGAACAGGGTTGTCCTGTATCTCCTTCGCGGGGCAGAACGCCTTCGAAAGCTTCTCCTTGATGGTTTCGGGTGAGTCCGTGACCGTAATGTTCGTCTTCGGGTCGCTCTTGGACATCTTCTTCGGGGTTGAGTCCATTCTGCCTGACCCGGACAGGCTCGGGAGGAGCCAGGAATGCATCGCGATGGGTTTCTTCCAGCCGAGCTTGTCAGCGACATCTCGTGCAAGCATATGGGCATGCCTCTGATCCATGCCGCCGTACGCGACGTCCACCTCCAGTTCGAAGATGTCCGCGACCTGCATCGGCGGGTAGATCAATTTCGAGAAATCCATTTCGGCGTCTTCCTCTTCTCTCCCCATTATCGTCATCGCGCGCTTGATCCTCGACAGTGAGCTGGCTTTTGAGATGTGAATGAGCGTTTCCCAGTACTTCGCCCTGTCGACTATCTCACTGGCATAAACGAATTCAGTCCTCTCAGGGTCCGCACCGAATCCGAGGAAGCAGTGTTTGAGGTAGTCTCCGCAAGCTCTAATGCTCTCGAGGTCGCCATCGAACTTATCATTCAATTTTGCATGCCAATCCGCAAGAAAGACGATGAAATCGAATCCCGCCTTCTCCATCTCGACTACTTTGATCGCGTTGATCGCTTGACCGATGTGCATCATGCCGCTCGGTTCGAACCCGATGTAAGCCTTGGGGCGTTTCTTCTCGCTGACCACTTGCCTGAGCTCGTCCTCGGTGATTATCTCGGAGACATCCTTCTTGATGAGGCTCAGTCTCTGCTCTTCATCCATCGCTCGTGCATTTATGACAGACTAAAAAAAGGTTGGTATCGAAGCCCCCGAAAGATGATTAAGCTGGTAAGCTTCTCACTCACCAGGAGCACATTCAATGAAGAAGAGGCATGATGCGCCTGCATCTGTTTGGTCTGAGGAGGAACTCCTCGACGGCAAGAGAGTCAGATGCCTCACCATCATACTCAGCACTCCCGGCTGCGCCTGGTGGCGGGATTCTGGTGGATGCATCATGTGCGGATACAACGAGAAAGCGTCCGACCATTCGATAACCGGCGAGGACATCCTGTCTCAGTTCGAAGCCGCCTGGAAATCGTTCGACAACCAGTCGATCGTTAAAGTCTACACCTCCGGCAGCTTCATCGACGAGAGCGAAGTCCCGTCGAACGTTCGCGAGGAAATCCTCAACCGAGTGAAGGGATCAGGCGCGAAGATGCTCTTCGAAAGCCGTCCAGAGTTCGTTAAGCCAGAAACGATGAAGGAATGCCTCGGGATCTGCCCGGACATCGAGGTCGCCCTGGGCCTTGAGAGCGCCAATGACCGCATCCTCTCAAAATCGATCTCCAAAGGCTTCACATTCGCCGACTACGAGGGGGCGGCGAAGACCGTGCTCGGCGCGGGTGCAACGGTCAGGACATACCTCCTGCTCAAGCCGCCCTTCCTCACCGAGCAGGAAGCTATCGACGACACGCTTCAATCGATTTCGAAAGCGGCTCCCTATTCCCGGGTCATCACGGTCAACCCTGTCAATGTCCAACGCAGGACCAGACTGGAGAAAATGTGGAAGAACTGGGCGTACAGGCCCCCATGGCTCTGGAGCGTCATCGAAGTGCTGAAAAGAGCGGAAGCAGGGGACAGCCTTCTCTTATCGAGCATGGTCGGTGCCGGGAGCGACCACGGCCCTCACAACTGCGGAACATGCGATTCAGACTTCATCTCGTCGATAGATGGCTTCAATCTCACCCAGGACAGGAAGAAGTTGGACAGATGCGACTGCGGATGCAAGTCGAGGTGGCAGGAAGTGTTGTCGATCGAGAAGTTCGCCATAGCCCCCGGCGACCACGACAAGTTCTTCATGCGATGAATACGAGCCATAAAAACACTATGGTTCAACAGGGAAATCGGGATAAGTCTTATCTCCTGACGAGAGGATGACTGGGTGAGGATATGGCAGATATTCCGAAATCGAAATTCATCCTATTGTCGATTGGATTGATATTGCTGATTCTTGGTCTTTTGATTATGACAGGTTGGCTGGGTGATTTCCATACTGCTAGTGGAGATGTCCACACGGCTCAAAATGGCGTCATTGGTCTTCTGATAATGGTGTTTGGTTTTCTGTCTTTGCTTTTCTATCTGAAGTTACACAGGAGCGACTAATCAATAAGGTTCAGAAAAAGTCTTATCTCCTGACGAGAGGATGACTGGACGAGCGTGGGATGGCAAATGCATCTTGGAAGAATCATCATTCTGACCATTATCGTCTTCTTTATACTCCCCTCTCTACAAACTAATGCAGCTCCTGGGACACCATCATCCGCTAAAATAACTGGCGAGATTCAAGACATGTGGCTTTCGAATGATCGTTGTTACTTCCGCATCAAGATACTTAACGCTACAAATAGCTGGGTTAATTATTCAGATCACAGCTATCTCCAATTCAATTCCTCGTGGTGGGAAGAGAAAACTGTGGATGCATACGTCCAATACTTCAACCAATCATCGATAAAGAACGTGAGCATATCCAGCTCTCAAGGTTGGAGGATAGGAGACATCGTTTCGGGCACAATATGGCACCAGAACGATGAATGGAGTGATTGGTATTGGTTCAATACCACTTCTAAAAGTAACATCAATTATGCCGAGCCTCTTCTCCTATTCATCAAGCCTTCAACATTGCTAATTGTCATCGCAATCGGATGTTCAATTGCGATTCTGATGGGGTTTGTATATTATCGCTCTCGAAGGCATCATTTTGAGAAAAAGCCTTGAAAGGGATTTGGGGGACGGACAAAGATTCTGATTCAGACGACTTCATGAGCCAGTCAGCTTTCGTATCACGATTTCAACTCTCGAAAAGTTTTTCATGAGATGATTCTTATCCGCTTAATACTGAGAACGGAGCGGTGACGAGATGCAAGACTACGAGATCAGGCGAGGGCATTTTTCAGAGATTGAAGGAGAAAAGCTGGGGCAGCTCATGGAGGGCATTTTCGGTAACGGGAAGAAGCTCAGTGACAACTCATTCGAGACGAGCTTCGGAGCGATCGCCAAGCTCACAGCCACCGTAAAAGACAAGAAAATCTTGACAGTCGATCCCGTGATGAACACAAAGGTCGACGCGAACACCGCCGCCGAAACCGTGCGAAAGTACAACACATTCCTCGAGAAAGCGACCGGGTTCACATCGAAGGAGAGGGTGAAGAGAGTCCAGAAGAAGGCAAAGGAAGGCAAGCTCTGAGTGCTGACTCATTTGTCAATATTCTTCTTGAAGAGCACTGGGTTGCACACTCTGAGATGGTCGGGGCACCTCTTGCACCCTTCAATCATCTCCGCCAGGAATTCATCGTCTGCCTCCTCCTCGAATCCGATTCCCCTGAAGAAATCCGGCGCTCTCGCCATCGCCCAAATGGTCCTGATTCCTCTTCTCCGCGCCTCTTCAAGCACCGCACTGACCATCATCTTTCCGAGCCCCTTTCTTCGAAGGTCCGTCCTTACGGCTACCTCTTCAACGAACGGATGGTCGAGCATGATCTCCAACCTGGCGACCGCTCCAATCTTGTTCTCGGAATCCCTCACCGCGAATTGCGCTTGGACATTGCCCTTGATTGGTGCAAATTTGGGAAGTCCTGCTCCGTGGCAGAAGTCTTCAATCTCCCTCTTTGCAACCGAATCTGTCAAATCGACTCTCTCTGCCCTTGATCGCATCGGATCTCCCTGCTCATCTTCGTTTTTCTGCAATATCACTCGCATATAAGAAGAATATCGCCCGAAATAGCCCCTATTTTCGACTACTGGCACGCATCGAATGGAACAGGATAGGTTTAAATATTACCACCATATACCAGTGCCCACTCAAAGTCAGAGGAGAGATTGACCAGACGCTTTGGGCAATGCCTCGAGCAACCCAACGTTCGCACTCTGTCTTCCACATTGTATGTGTGAAGCACGCGTCACGGTCGATGCGAAGGAACTCTGGCAGTCCTTTCGAGGATTGACGAGTAGCGATAGCAGTCGTCTCCATCTGAGCAAGAGGTGTCCAAATGTCGCAGAGACGAAGACCAAGGAAAGGATCGATAGCCTATTCGCCTAGGAAGAGGGCGGGTAGTCCGCTGGCTAGGATAACTAGCTGGCCGTCCGTCGACGGAGCGCCGAGGCTGCTCGGATTCGCCGGATGGAAAGCAGGCATGACACATGCCATCATGATCGATTATCGCGCATCGAGCACGACCGCAGGACAGGAGGTCCAAGTGCCTGTGACAGTCCTCGAGGTGCCGCCGTTGAAAGTCGCCGCGATCAGACTCTACAAGGACAGCTCTTACGGCCTGAAGACAGTCACGGAGAAGTGGGCGGACAAGCTCGATCCAGCTCTTTCAAGGCGGACCCCGGTCCCGAAGAAGCCGAAGGATAAGGAAGACCCGCTCGCCAAGATCGGCGAGGGAGACTTCGACGAGATCCGCGTGATAGTTCACACTCAGCCGGGAAAAGTTACGGGTGTTCCAACCAAGAGCCCCGCGCTGATGGAAATCGGGCTCGGCGGCGGAACGCTGATGGAGCGCCTCGCATACTCGAAGGCGATTCTGGGGAAGGAAGTGAAGGTCAACGATTTCGCCAAGGAAGGTGCGATGGTCGATGTCGTATCGATCACGAAGGCGAAAGGGTTCCAGGGCGTCACAAAGCGCTGGGGGCCCAAGCTGAACCCGCACAAGAACAGCAAGCACAGAAGGATGATCGCGAACCTCGGACCGAAGCGTCCCGGATACGTCCGATGGACTGTCCCGCAGGCCGGCCAAATAGGGTTCCACCAGAGAACTGAATTCAATAAGAGGATTTTGAAGATAGGACAGAACGGCGTCGACGTCACGCCGAAGGGCGGATTTTTGCATTACGGGCTTGTGAGGAACGACTACGTGGTCGTCCACGGGACCATTCCAGGCGTCGCGAAGAGGATCGTGAGGCTGAGAGAGCCTGTCCGCGACCGCACCGTCGAGCTCAAGGAATCCCCGCAGATCACTTATCTCTCACTAGAGTCGAAACAGGGGGCGTGAGCCGAATGGCAGAGAAGAAGGTCAAGAAGGTCGCGAAGGAAACGGTCGCGAAGAGCGTCAAGAAAGATTCTAAGAGGATCAACGTGTACGCTCTCGACGGCTCTGTCCAGAAGCAGGTCGACCTCCCGAAGGTCTTCGACACGGAATTCAGGCCGGACCTAATCCAGAGAGCATCGGTCTCGATAATCGCCAACTCGCGCCAGCCGTATGCCCCGAGCCCGACCGCAGGCAAGAGACACTCGGTCTCCACCTGGGGGAAGGGGCACGGAGTCTCCCGCGCACAGAGGATTAAGGGGAGCTCCAGAGGGGCGCAGTCCCCGAACAACGTCGGAGGCAGGAGGGCGCACCCGCCGCGAATCGAAACAGACCGCAGCAAGAAGATGAACACGAAGGAGATGAGGCTGGCCCGCATGTCGGCGCTCGCATCCATCGGCAATCTTCAGACGGTCCGCTCAAGGGGGCACAAGTTCTCCGATGAGGTAACGGTGCCCGTCGTGGTCAACGACGAACTCGAGAAGATTGAAACCACGAGGGACGCGATGAACATGCTCGAGAAGATCGGAGTCTTTGACGATCTCATCCGTGCCGAGAACGGGAAGAGGATCCGCGCCGGGCACGGGAAGATGAGGGGCAGGAAGTACAGGAAAAGGAAGACCGTCCTGATCGTGACCTCCGGAAAATGTCCCGCGAGGAAGAGCTTCTCGAACATAACCGGCGTCGATGTCGCATCCGTTGATGGATTGAACGTCGAATTGCTGGCACCTGGCGGATTGCCCGGAAGGCTGACGATCATATCCGAAGCCGCATTCAACAAGATCGGAGGGTGGGCGTCTTGAAGAAAAGGGTCATCATGCATCCGTATGTGACAGAGAAGACGATGAACCAGATGTCGGGCACGCCTACTCAGGACCTCACCGACGGGAACCGCCTGGAGTTCGTCATCCGCAGGGACGCGACCAAGGCCGATGTCAAGAAGGAGGTCGAGGAGCGGTTCGCGGTGAAAGTCGAGAAAGTCAATGTCAAACATACGAAGCACGGGAAGAGAGCGATCGTCAAGCTGGCCGAAGGGTTCAGCGCCGAGGAAATCGGCATGAGGATAGGGATCTTCTAGGGGTGAAATGAATGGGAAAGCGACTTAGGACTCAAAGGCGCGGGAAGGGATTCGGACACTACCTCGCACCGACGCATCTCAGATTTACCGACGCCAAGTACCCGAAGCTGCGCGAGGCGACCGGCATCGTCGAGGACATCGTCAAAGAGCGCGGAAGGATCGCCCCGCTGATCTTCGTGAACTACGGGACTCTCAGGACCTATCTTCTCGCGCCGGATGGTATCTCCGTGAACCAGAAAGTGTCGATCGGGCCGAACTCTGCGATCGAGGCGGGGAACTGCATCCCGGTCAAGAATATCCCCGAGGGTACTCTAATATACAATATCGAGTGCAAACCCGGCGATGGCGGAAAGCTTGTCAGGACCGCCGGACAGTCTGCGACGGTAGTTAGCCACGGTGCATACACCGTCGTGCTTCTCCCCTCTGGGATGTTCAAGGAGATCCACCCGGACTGCATGGCCACTGTCGGAATAATCGCCGGCGGAGGGCACATCGACAAGCCCTGGGCGAAGGCGGGAAAGAAGTTCCATGCTTACCAGACGAAGAGCGGGACCTACTTCCACACAAGCGGCATCGCGATGAACCCGGTCGACCACCCTCACGGTGGGGGTTCTCACCCGCACGTCGGCACGCAGAGTAGCGTGAGCAGGCACGTGCCGCCGGGAAGGAAGGTCGGGCGGCTTGCTTCGAAGAAGCGGAAGGTCAAGAGGAGAGTGAAGTGAGATGTGCGCCCAGAAAATCGGAGGCGGAGGGGCAAAGGCCAGCAGGAGGAAGACGCGTAAGAGGAAGAGCGCGATCCAGGCGAGGAGGAAGAAGGAGTTCACCTACCGCGGCTACACCATGGAGGACCTGCTGAAGATGCCGTTCCAGGATCTGTTGGGCATACTGCCCGCACGCGCCAGGAGGAGCTACGTAAGAGGGCTCAACTCAGAGCAGGAAGTGTTCGTCCAGAAGCTCAAGATCGCCAGCGAGCCGGTCAGGACGCACAGGCGCGAGATATTCATCCTCCCCGAGTTCGTCGGGAAGTCGGTCGAGGTCTACAGCGGCAAGGCGTTCGTCGCCGTGGAGATCAGGCCGGAGATGATCGGGCACGCGATCGGCGAGTTCGTGCTGACAAGGAATTTCTCAAAACACTCTGGTCCGGGAGTAGGCGCGACCAGGTCGTCCAAGTTCATGCCGCTTAAGTGAGGTGAAACTGATGGTCGGATACACACAAGATGCAGACCCTGAGAAGACCGCGAAGGCGCTCGGGAGGGAGATCCGAATTTCGCCGAAGAAGTGCAAGGAAATTTGCTGTAACATCCGCGGCATGAAGGTGGATGAGGCCAAGAGGTTCCTTCGCGAGGTCATAGTACTGAAACGCCCCGTGAAATACACACATTACAAGAAGTACCTATCACACAAGCCAGGAGTTGGCCCGGGGAGATACCCCATGAAGGCTGCGAAGGCGATCCTGAGAGTGATCGAGAGCGCGCAGCACAACGCGGAGTACAAAGGTCTCGACTCAGAGAACATGAGGATACACACGATCGCAATCCACAGGGGACGGATCATGAAAGGCATGATGCCCCGGGCGTTCGGCAGGAGCACGCAGTGGAACGACCTGACCTCCCACATCGAGGTCATACTGGAAGAGATGGAGGTCAGCTGATGGCAACAGAGAGGAAGTTTGTGATTGAGAATATCAAGCGAGTCCAGCTCAAGGAGTACATGATGAAGCAGCTGAACCGCGCGGGCTTCGGCGGGCTGGACATCCAGAGGACGCCGATGGGCACGAGGGTCACACTTATTACCGAGCGCCCAGGGCTCGTGATCGGAAGGCGCGGAGCGGCAATCCAGGCGCTCACAAAAGCCATCGAGGAGGACTTCAAGTTCCGCAACCCGCAGATAGAGGTCCAGCAGGTGGACAACCCGGCTTTGAACGCCCAGATCATGGCGGAGAAGCTGGCATCGGCCCTCGAGAGAGGCTGGCACTTCAGACGGGCAGGCCACTCTATAGTGAAGAGGATCATGGATTCCGGAGCGAAGGGATGTCAGGTCATCATCGCAGGGAAGCTCACAGGCCAGAGGCACAGGACGGAGAAGTTCCGCGAGGGGCACATCAAGTACTGCGGTTACCCGAAGATCAAATGGATGAGGGAAGGATATGCCGCCGCGAAGCTGAAACCGGGGATCATCGGCGTGAAGGTCTGGATCATGGACCCGAACGCGAGGCTGCCCGACGAAGTCTTCATCAAAGCGACTCCCTCGGTGGCCATAGAGCTGCTCGAGGCCGGTTCTCCAGGAAAACTCTTTACAAAGGAAGAACTGAGCATAGCGGCGCACGGGGAGGAACCTGTCGTTCCGTTGGCAGAGGAGCCGACTCAAGAGACTACCGAGCCGGTTGAACCAGTCGAGAAGCAGGAAGAGAAGGACGAGGCCGAACCGGCCGAGACAGAGCCGGCGATGCCTGAAGAGAAACCCTCCGACGAGGAGAAGAAGGAGGACTGAACGGATTGGCACTTCTTAGGATGAAGGACCTGAGGGCGATGCGACCCGAGGAGCTCGACAAGAAGCTCAACACTCTCGAGGACGAGCTCATGCACGAGCGAGGGGTGGCGGCCATGGGAGGCGCACCTCCGAGTCCAGGGAAGCTCAGGGCGCTGCGGACGGATGTCGCCAGGATCAGGACCGTCATGCGCGAAGTTGAGATCAAAGCGGCGAAGGAAGGAGGTATAGGAAGGGAGGAGAAAGCCTAATGGCTACGATCTGTACAGTTTGTGGACTGCCCAAAGAGCTGTGCATGTGCGAGGAGATCGCCCGAGAACAACAGCAGATAAAGATATTCACGGACACCAGGAGGTATGGAAAAGTCGTCACAGTGGTCGAGGGATTCAATTCGACGGACATCGACCTGATCGAGTTGGCCCGGAAACTGAAGAACAAGTGTGCCGCAGGAGGCACCCACAAGGACGGCCGTATCGAACTCCAGGGCGATCACAAGAAAAAAGTGAAAGAGACACTGACTGAAATGGGATTCACTGTCGACACAAGATGATGACGGATGAGACCCAGGGGAGATCTGAAAAGACATGAACTGATAGGCCTCGAAGTCGAGATAGTCACCTCGACGCACCCCGGATACGTCGGGATGCGCGGCCAAGTGGTTGATGAGACGAAACGCATGCTCGTGATAGAAGTCTGCGGGGCTGAGAAGAAGGTCCCGAAGAACTCGTGCGTCTTCGAGTTCATCAACGGTGGCCAGCGGGAAAGGATCGAGGGGGCTGAGATCGAGTTCCGGCCTGAGGATCGGGTCAAGCGGGTCAAATGAGGGTGATTAACATGGCGGGATCAAAGAAGAGCAAAGGCGAGAGGGACATCGGCATGGATGTCACTCCTCCGACGGAGAAATGCAGTGACGATTACTGCCCCTTCCACGGGACGCTGCCCGTCAGAGGGGCTGTCATAGACGGGACGGTTGTCTCGACGAAGATGCAGGGGACCGTGATCGTCCAGAGAGAATACACTAGGTTCGTGCCGAAGTGGGAGAGGTACGAGAAGAGGACCTCCAGATACTTCGCGCATGCTCCTCCGTGCTTCAAGCTGAAGGACGGGGACAATGTCAAGATAATGGAATGCAGACCGCTCAGCAAGAAGGTCTCATTCGTCGTGATAGAACGAAGGGCGTGATTGAGATGAAAGGCTTACCAGGAAAGCAGACGAGAGGACTCCAGACGATGAGCGAGCTGTTGTGCATCGACAACACCGGAGCGAAGGTCATCCGCATCATCACAGTCCCGAAATACCACGGTACCGCAAGGCGCTACCCGCGTGCAGGCGTTGGGGACCTCATAATCGCCAGCGTCAAGAAGGGAACCCCCGAGATGAGACGTCAGGTGGTCACCGCCGTCATCGTGCGTCAGAAGCGCCCGTTCAGGAGGTCCGACGGCACCATAATCCAATTCGACGACAACGCGGCGGTCATTACGACCGAGACCGGTGAGACAAAGGGCACCGATATCAAGGGCCCTGTGGCCAGGGAGGCAGCCGAGAGGTGGCCGAGGATCGCGGCGACCGCCTCGATGATAATCTGAAGGAGCGTCATGAAATGAAGATCGCCAGTCATCTACCAAAGAAGCAGAGAAAGGGCCAGGCGCACGCGCCGCTGCACACCAGGCACAGGATGGTCTCCTGTCATCTGGACCGCCCGCTCATGACCGAATACGGAACACGCTCGCTCCCAGTCAGGAAGGGCGACACCGTAAAGGTCCTCAGGGGCGGCGAAGGGGTCAGAGGCACAGAGGCCAAAGTCGCAAATGTCGACCTGAAGAATCTAAAACTCACACTTGAAGGGATAACGATCGCAAAGGCCGACGGCACGCAGAAAGCGAAACCGGTCGAGCCGTCGAACTGCATGATCACGAAGCTCGAACTTTCCGACCCAAAGAGGAAGGAGAAGCTGGCCCAGATCAAGGGGGCCTCTAAATGAGCAAGCACATGAAGCGTCTGGTCGCCCCGAAGAGCTGGGGAGTCGCTCGCAAGACTAGCAAATGGATCGCGAAGCCGCGGGCCGGTCCACACGGGACCGGATCGAGCGTTCCGATGCTGCTGGTCCTGCGCGAGATGCTCGAGCTCTGCGACAACAGCCGTGAGGCAAAGCACATACTCGGGTCAAAGGGCATCATGGTCGACGGCCGCATAATCACCGACGAGAAGTTCCCGGTGGGACTGATGGACGTCGTCTCGATTCTAAAGACCGGCGACAACTACCGGATGGCACTCGACACCCACGGAAGGCTCCGGCTCACACCGACGACCCCCGAGGAGGCGAAGATGAAGCTGGTCAGGATCGAGAACAAGACCGTCCTGCCGAAGGGCAAGTTCCAGCTGAACATGCACGACGGGAGGAACATCATCCTCGCGAAGAACCAGTACAAGACCGGCGACGTGCTTAAGATCGAGGTGCCGAGCCAGAAGGTGCTGAAGCAGATCCAGCTCAAGGAGGGATGCCTCGCGCTCCTGATCGCAGGTTCGCACCCAGGAGCCCTCGTCACCGTCGAGTCGTTCGAGATCAAGAGGGGTTCTGGACAGAACCTCGTCGGATTCAAGGAGGGCTTTTCCACCGTCTGGGACCATGTCTTCGTGGTCGGCGAGAAGCTGCCCGAGGTCAAATTGCCGGAGGCGAGCGCGATATGAGCGATGACAACCCGATGCGCGAGCTGCTCCTTGAGAAGGTAACCGTCAACATCGGCGTCGGCGAGGCGGGAGACCGCCTGCAGAAGGCGCGGAAGATCCTGGAACTGCTCACGGGACAGAAGCCCACGATCACGCGGGCGAAGACCACCAACAGGGACCTCGGCCTGAGGCCCGGCATGGAGATCGGATGCAAGGTCACGATCCGCGGGGAACCGGCAGAGGCATTCCTGAAGAGAGCGTTCTGGACAAGGGACAACAGGATCGCGGAGTACTCTTTTGACCCGGAGGGGAATTTCTCGTTCGGAGTTGCGGATTACACCGATTTCGAGGGAATGAAGTACGACCCGGAGATCGGGATTTTCGGGATGGACGTCACGGTCACCCTGATGAGGAGAGGTAAGAGGGTCGCCCGGAGGAGGCTGCTCCAGGCGAAGATCCCGAAGTACCACCGGATCTCACAGGATGAGGGCCGCGAATGGGTCCGGACCAAGTTCAACGTGGAGGTTGTCGGATGAAGCCGAAGAAGAAGTTCGGTCGCAGCGTCGGCTGCACCAGATGCGGAAGGAAGCGCGGGATAATCAGGCGCTACGGTATGCATCTGTGCCGCCAATGCTTCAGGGACATCGCTCCCCAGATCGGATTCAGGAAGTACTCGTGAGGGAGGGACAAAGCATGCAACACGATCCATTGAATGATGCGATGTCCTCGATACGGAACGCCGAGAAGGTTGGAAAGCAGGAATGCTCGATCGCGCCCTCGTCGAAGCTGATCGGGCGCGTCCTGAAGGTGATGGCGGACAACCACTACATCAAGGAGTTCGAGTTCGTCGAGGACAACAGAGCCGGAGAATACAAGGTCAAGCTGAACGGCCAAATCAACGATTGCGGAGTCGTCAGGCCGAGATTCTCTGTGAAGCTGGCCGACCTGGAGAAGTTCGAGTCAAGATATCTCCCAGCCCAGGACTTCGGAGTCCTCATACTCACGACCACGAAAGGGATAATTTCAAACGTCGAGGCGAAGGAGTTCGGCATCGGCGGCAGGCTCCTCGCGTTTGTCTACTGAGGTGTCTCAAATGACGATTGCAGGAGTAATGGAAAGAGAGTTCGAAGTCCCGGAGAAGGTCCAGCTGAGCATAGACAACGGGAGGGTCTCCGTCAAGGGACCGAAGGGAACTCTGGTCAGAGAGTTCGACCTCAGGAAGATCAAGGTCGTCAAGGAGGAGGGGCGGAAATGGTCCGTCATGTGCGAATATCCGAGGATCAAGGACAAGGCGATGATAGGCACGATCGAGTCGCACATCCTGAACATGATCCACGGCGTGACGACCGGATACGAGTACAAGATGAAGATCGTTTACAGCCACTTCCCGATCAAGGCGACAGCGAAAGGAGCTCAGGTCACCATCGAGAATTTCCTTGGAGAACGGCACCCGAGGAAGACCCGGATCGTCGGAGAGACTAAGGTGACGATCAAGGGCGACGAGGTGACTCTGCAGGGGATCAACATCGAGGAAGTCGGCCAGACTGCGGCGAACATCGAGCAAGCCTGCAAGATCAGGAGGTTCGATCCCCGGGTCTTCCAGGACGGCATATACATAACTCACAAAGGATGGAGGGATGAGCAATGAGCGCAACGAACATCAGCGAGAAGCTGAAAGAGCTCCCGCACATGAACGAGGAGCACCTCGCAGTGCTCGAGAAGCACGGGCTCACGACTCCAGAGAAGCTGCTCGACGTCATCAAGGACGAGGCAAAATGGAAGACGATCCACCCCGAGCTGAAGGGAGTCGGTCCGAAGACGGTCGAAAAGTGGAGGGAAATCCTCGAATCGACCGGGCCGAAGGCCGATGAGGCCGCTCCGGCGCCGGAGAAGAAAATTGTCCGCCAAGTGAAGAAGCCGGCCGCGAAGAAACCGGCGGAAGAGAAGGCGGAAGAGAAGGCGGAAGAGGAGAAGCCGAAGGCCAAGAAGGTCGTGAAGAAGCCAGAGCAAGAGAAGACGAAGCCGGCCAAGAAGGAGGAAGAGGGCGAGGAGAAGGAAGAGGCCGGAGAGGAGGGCGTGGAGATAGTCGAGGAGGGCGGATACGTCCCCAAGAAGAAGCCAAAGCTCCCACCGGAGATCATCGCCTCGCTCAAGAAGAGGAAGATCATCGCCGATCACAGGCCAGATTTCTACAGGCAGGAATACGGCAGGTTCAAGAGACTCCGGACCAGCTGGAGGAAGCCGCGGGGAATCCACTCAAAGACCAGGATGAACATGAGGTACAGGCGCCCGATGGTCAACAAGGGATACGCAGGCCCGAACCTGACCAAGGGATATCACCCGTCGGGATTCCAGGAAGTGTACGTTTCCAACGTCGCCGATCTCACCAAGGTCTCGGATGCCGACCGGCAGGCCGCCCGGATCGCCCACGGCGTCGGTCAGAGGAAGAGAGAACAGATCATCAAGAGGGCCGACGAACTGGGGATTCGCGTCCTCAACAGGAGCTGATTACGATGGACCTCAAGAATCAGAGACGGATGGCTTCTCAGATACTGAAGTGCGGGGTCAACCGTGTTTGGATGGATCCGAACAGACTGGAAGACGTCGAGGACAGCATCACCCGGGCGGACATCAGGACGCTCATATCTTCCGGTACAATCGCAGCCCGCAAGAAGAAGGGGATATCCCGTGGCCGCGCCCGACATGTCGCCGCGCAGAAGAAGAAGGGCAGGCGCAAAGGACAGGGCAGCAGGAAGGGCACGAAGAACGCCAGGAAGTCCGACAAGGACAAGTGGATACAGATGATCCGGCCGGTCAGAAAGAGGCTGAAGCAGCTCAGGGACGATGGCAAGATCCCGAAGGCCATCTACAGGAAATACTACTTGAAGGCCAAGGGCGGCGTGTTCAGGAACGTAGGGCACCTGAACTCCCACCTGAAGACCGAAGGTCATCTAAAGGAGGCGTGAGTCGATGGCCGAAGGACCAAGATACAGAGTCCCGCTGAAGCGGAGGCGCGAGAACAGGACCGACTACCGTTCACGGAAGGCGCTCATCAAGAGCGAGCTGCCGAGGGCGGTGGTCAGGAAGAGCAACCGCCACGTCAGGGTCCAGATCATCGATTTCGCGATGGAGGGCGACAAGGTCATCGCATCCGGGTACTCCGGAGAACTGGCGGACATCGGCTGGAAGGGGAACTGCGACAATACCCCTGGCGCCTATCTTACCGGATTCCTGGCCGGAACGAGGTCGATTGAGGCGGGAGTGAAGGAAGCCGTGCTGGACATCGGAAGGCACGTCCCCGTCAAAGGGTCCGTCATCTTCGCCGCATTGAAAGGCATGATCGACGCAGGCATGACCCTGCCTCACAGCAAGGAAGTGCTCCCGAACAACGACCGGGTGAGCGGCAAGCACCTTTCCGAGAGCGTCCAGAAGAGTTTCACCGCAGTCAAGGCAAAAATGACGAAGGGAGGCGACAAGTAATGGCCAATTGGACTCCCAAGACCCGCCTGGGAAAGCTGGTGGCGGGGGGCAAGGTCACGACCATGAGCGACGCATTGGCGACCAGGCTGCCGCTGCGAGAACCGGAGATAGTGGACATACTGCTGCCTGACGTCGCCGACGAAGTGCTCGATGTCAACATGGTCCAGAGAATGACCGATTCCGGAAGGAGGGTCAAGTTCGCAATAACCGTCGTTGTCGGCAACCGCGATGGTTTCGTCGGCATCGGCCGTTTCAAGGGCAAGGAGGTCGGGCCCAGCATAAGGAAGGCGATCGATGTCGCGAAGACGAACATCATCGAGGTCAAGAGGGGATGCGGCTCATGGGAATGCGGCTGCGCGACGCCCCACTCGCTGCCTTTCGAAGTGGTCGGGAAGACCGGTTCGGTCGTAGTCACACTCAGGCCTGCGCCGAGAGGTACTGGCCTGGCGGTCGGGGACATCGCGAAGACCGTGCTCCGGATGGCGGGCATCACCGACGCCTGGGGCATGACCGGAGGTCACTCCAAGACCACCACCAATTACTCCCTCGCAGCGTTCGAAGCGCTCAGGCAGACCATGCTTGTCAAGGTGACCGACGAGCAGCGCGACAGGCTGAAGATCGTCGCCGGTCCCGTCGGCCTGCAGGTCGCTCCAGCGGGCGAATCCGCAATGTCTGAAGAACCCGCGAAGGAAGAGGATTCAAGAGACGAGGATATTCCTTCCGTGAAGGAGATTGAAACCGGCGGAGGTAATTGACATGGCATACGCTGTAATCAGAGTGAGAGGCTCCGAGCAGGCCGGAAGCACGGTCTGGACTACGCTCAAGCAGCTGAGGCTCCACAAGATCAACCATATGGTCTTCCTGCCCCAGGACACTTCCACCCATGGGATGCTCCTGATGGTCAAGGACTATGTGACCTGGGGGGAAGTCTCAGCGGAAATGGTAGCGAAGGTGCTTCTCAAGAGAGGGGAGACGCCCGGCGGTGCTTCCCCAATCAATGACGATTTCATAAAGAAGAACAGCGAGAAGTACAAGTCGATAATCTCGTTCGCCAAGGCGATCGCCTCGAACGAAGCGAGGCTCTCGGACATCAATAACCTCCAGCCAGTCATCCGGCTTCATCCGCCCTTGGGAGGCTACGAGAACATCAGGAACTCGTTCAAGATGCGCGGGTCCTTGGGGTACAGGGGCAGCGCGATTGAGAAACTGTTGGAACGGATGATTGCCGCAGTTCCCGGAGAGTGATACGGATGGTCAGCAGAACCAGTAAGTTCAGAGGAAGCAGGACCCATGGCCGCGGAAAGAAGGCCGGCAGAGGCGCTGGCCTGCACGGCGGCAGAGGAAACGCGGGTCTTCACAAGCACAAGTACATCACGCTCGTGAAGTACATGCCGGACCACTTCGGGCACCACGGCTTCAAGAGACCCCAGTCTGTCGTCGCGCAGAACACCACGATAAACCTGTCCGAGCTGGAGATCAGCCTCGAATCCCTCAAGAAAGACGGATTCGCCGAGGTGAAATCCGGCAAGACCGTGGTCGATCTCAGGAAGGCTGGGATTGACAAGCTCTTGGGCTCCGGGAGGATTACCATCCCGGTCGAGGTCATCGTGGATTCTGCATCAGCCAGGGCGAAGGAGAAGCTGGCAGAGGCCGGCGGCAAGCTCTTGGGAGAATGACGGCATCCGGAGCACGGCTCTGGATCGGATCGGTGAAAGAACAGAGGGCTGAGGACAGCAAATTGTAGGAATGGTGAAAATGGCAGAGGAGAGGAAGAGCCTACTCTACAAGCTGAAGCCGCTCACGGATAGGCTACCCGCGGTCCGCAAGCCGGAGGGGCACGTCCACTTCCGGACCAAGATGATGTGGGTGGTCCTCATCCTGGTGCTCTACTTCGCCATGACCAACATAATGATCTACGGTCTTGACTCGACGAAGAATCTCGACCTATTCGCCCAGTACAGGGCGATCCTGGCCGGCGCGCAGTTCTCGCTGATGCACCTTGGCATCGGGCCGATCGTCACGGGCTCGATCATCATGCAGCTGTTCACCGGCGCGAAGATCATAAGGCTCAACCTGAAGGACTCCGACGACAAGGCGATGTACCAGGGAACCCAGAAGTTCCTGGTCATCATTATGATCATAGTCGAGTCTGCCCCACAGGTCTTCGGGTTCATGGAGCCCTCTCAGAAGTTCGTCGCGGGCATGACCGGCGTGATCCCGTTCTTGGACGGATCGGGAGCGGCCAAGCTGCTGATCATCCTGCAGCTCTGCGTTGGATCATACTTCGTGTTCCTTATGGACGAGGTCGTCTCAAAGTGGGGTATCGGGAGCGGCATTTCGCTCTTCATCGCGGCAGGGGTCTCACAGTCGATATTCACAGGTTCTCTGAACTGGAACTCAATTGATACCACCACCGATATGAGCACTCAAAATCCACCGGTGGGGACGATACCTAAGCTGATCTTCCTCTGGACGCATTACTCGTCCGGAGAACTCTCCGGGGGCGGCTACGAGCACATGTTCCTTCAGAATCCCAACCCGCTCGTCGCGCTGATCGGTACCATTGCGATTTTCTTTATCGTCACCTATGCCGAATCGTCGAGGATCGAGTTGCCGCTGGCCCACGGCGGGGCGAGGGGCGCGAGGGGCAGGTACCCGATCAAGCTCATCTACGCATCCAACATACCGGTCATACTGATGGCCGCTCTGCTCGCGAACGTCAGCATGTTCTCCATGCTCTTCTGGCAGCACCCTAGCTTCATGAATTGGCCGATACTCGGGCACAGTTGGCAGCTCGGGTTCTACGCGGCAGACCCACAGGGGGGACAGCTGAAGGTGATGGGCGGCCTTGCGTATTATCTCTCCAACGTCAACGGCGTCGGCGACTGGCTGCTACCGCTGCTGAGCGATTCTTATCTTCAGGCGACAGGCACCGGGCATAACAGGTTGCAGATACTAGTGCACGTGATGTCGTACGTCGGAGTGATGGTCATCGGGTCCATCCTGTTCGCCAAGTTCTGGATAGAGACGACGAACATGGGTCCTGAGGCGGTCGCCTCCCAGATCGAATCCAGCGGGATGCAGATTCCCGGGTTCAGACGTGATCCCAGGGTCCTTCGCAGAGTGCTGGAGAGATACATCCCAGTTGTCACGGTCATTAGCGGAGCGGCCGTCGGCGCTCTCGCTTCAGGAGCCGATCTCCTCGGAACTGTCGGAAACGCGAGCGGGACCGGGGTGCTGCTGACGGTCGGCATCATGATAAATCTCTATGAGGCGATCGGGAGGGAGCAGATGATGGAAATGCACCCGGTCTTGAGGGGATTCTTCGGAGGTGATTGAGCTTGGCCGAAGCTCCTGCCCCTGGCCAGCGCCCAGGCGCGCCAAAACAGAACATGAGCGGGCAGCTGATGATCATGCTCGTGATGTTCTTCGCGATCTCCATCCTATTCACACCTGATCTAAGGATGGTCATTGGTAACGCGGTTGGATTCGTCTTTTACCCGGCAGTAGGCTTCGGCGGCTTATTCCCGATTATTACGTTGATGCTCGCAGGCCTGCTGATGATATTTCTATCGACCATCCTGAGGCATTTCTTCGTGGACTGGGTCTCGCAGGCTCGCAACCAGAAGATCGTCTCCGCATTCCAGAAAGAGCTCAGGAAGGCAAGGCTCGAGAACAACATGTACAAGATCAAGAAGCTCACCGAGGTCCAGGGGGAAATAATGCAGAAGTCGATGTCCGGCATGAATTCGCAGATGAAGCTGATGCCGGTGACGATGGCCGTAATCATCCCGGTTTTCGCCTGGCTCTACATCTTCGTCTCCTTAGATGTCCCGACGACTATGATATCGGTTCCATGGTATTGGAACACCGACCTCAACGCATCGAGCGTGCTTCCCAATTGGATACTGCTTTACTCTCTGGTCACATTGCCGTTCGGTCAGGTCTTGGCGCGCGTTCTGAAATATTTCAGCTTCCGGAAGCGCCTCCTGAGTCTTGAAATGGGAAAGGGTGCCGCATATGAGGGTGACCATTAGCGGTCCTCCTGGAAGCGGAAAGACCACGGTCGCCAGGGTGGTCGCAAAGACACTCGGTCTGGATCTCATTCTCACCGGACAGGTTTTCAGGGAGCAAGCCAAGCAGGCTAAGATGGACGTGCATAAATACAACAATCTCGCCGAGAAGGATCGGTCGATTGACGAGAAGCTTGATGACGAGATAATTCACCTTGCAATGAAATCTGACAATGTCCTGGTGGAGGGTCGATTGGCTGGACATCTCTTCAAGGCAAGAAATATCCCCGCTTTCAGGGTCTGTGTCACTGCACCTGCGAGGATTCGCGCCGAGAGAATAGCGAATCGCGAGAACACGATCGCAGAGCGCGAAATGGAGAAACTGGTCAAACGCGAACTCTCGGAGAAGAGCAGATACTTGTCATTCTACGGCATCAACATCGAGGATATGTCAGTATACGATTTGGTAGTGGACAGCAGCGACATCTCCGCGAATGAAGCCGCCGAGATCGTCGCGGCCGAGATCAGGAAGATGCAAAGATGACCTCTCCTCTGCTCCGAAGAGTCAGGACGACGACCGATTCTCGGTTCGGAAAAAAGCCTGAGGATAGGACAATTGAGGAACTCCTGAAGAACAGCATTGTCGTGATCGATAAGCCAATGGGCCCGACCTCCCATCAGCTGGCTGCATGGGTGAGAGACATGCTAGGGGTGGAGAAGACTGGCCATGGCGGAACATTGGACCCAAGAGCAACGGGAGTGCTGCCCGTCGGCATTGGCAATTCCGTGAGGGCGATGGACTTCATCCACGAGGCCGGCAAGAGGTACGTGGGGGTCATGAGGCTGCACGGCGAAGTCGACGATGCCTCTCTTCAGAGGACGGCCCAGGAGTTCACCGGCGAGCTGTTCCAGACACCCCCCGTCAGGTCCGCGGTAAAGAGGGTCCTCCGGATCAGGAATGTCTATGTGTTGAATATTCTGGAAAGATCGGATAGAGATGTCTTGATCGATGTCACATGCGAGGGCGGGACGTATATCCGATCCCTTTGCGTCGATATCGGCGACGCGCTGGGAATCGGCGCGCATCTGCAAGACCTTCGTAGGATCGAAGCGGGTCCGTTCAAAGAATCGGAGGCGATCGGCCTGCACACGTTGAAGGACGCCATTGAGTTCCATCGCTCCGGCGACCCCAAGGAGCTCAGGCGGATTCTCTCTCCGATAGAGCGAGTGTTCGACGACTGGAAGAGGATAATCGCCAAGGATTCCGCCGTTGACGCACTCTGCCATGGGGCGCCTCTCGCAGTGCCAGGCGTCGTGGAGCTTACCAAGGACATCGCCCTGAACGACCGGATCGCAATCTACACATCCAAGGGTGAGGTCGTCGCCGTCGGGAGGTCGTCCATGACGGCCGATGAAATGGTCGCATCGAAGGACGGGGTCGCGGCCAAGCTGGAACGGGTCTTCATGGAGCCTGGAACGTATCCCCGGACATGGCTCTCGAAATCGACGAAATGATCCCCCCTCCGAAGAGATTTATTATACCAATGACCTCCATTTGCATCTCCCTCTCATCCGCTGTGAGGCACTGATAGGAGGAATACCAACGGCCACTCGAAAGAGCAAGAAATCCATCAAGCGGAAAACATCGCCTACGAAGACCAAAAAGAAGAGTAGGGTCTCAAAGGCCCCAATTCTGAAAGAAACGGTTTCCCAGGAAGACAGACTATTCCGTATCATCATCGAGAACTCCTCCGATATAATCGCTATTGTTGGAATCGACGGTAAGATTGAATTTGTAAACCCGTCGATTAAACGGATCCTCGGAAGTAATCCAAAGGACTTAATCGGGAAGAGATTCATGCAGTTCATTCATTCCGATGATGTCCAGAAAATTAGCCCCCTCGTTGCAAAGGTTTTTAAAACGCGAGAAACCGTCAATCTGGGAGAGTTCCGAATTCGGAAAAGGGACGGATCCATACGTATTCTTGAGGGCATCGGTAAAGGAATTGTAGACCCTTCTGGAAAGATAAAACTCATCGCGAACGCTCATGATATCACTGATCGTAAACTCGCCGAAGAGAAAATTTTCGAGAAGGAAGAATTCTATAGGAAAATTGCGGATGTCGCTCACGATATGATCTTCCAAATCGACAATAATGATGTAATAGAGTATGTGAATGCATTCGCGGCGAAGCAATTTGGGAAGAAACCTGAAGATCTTATCGGAAAACCTAGGGGGAAGCTGTTCCCGACATATGTCAGCAAGCGGCAGGGAGACAGTCTGAGGAAGGTGTTCGCTTCAGGTACCTCGCTCTACTTCGCAAACGAGATCACCTTCCCTAAGGGGAGAATGGTTCTCGACACCTGGCTCGTGCCGATCAAGGACGACTCCGGGAATGTGAAATCGGTCTTTGGCATCTCCCGCGACGCCACATCCTCGAAGCTTGTTCAGGAGGAGCTTGAGAAAAGGACCAAGGAGGCGGAAGAGTCCGAATCGAGGGCTCAGATGTACTTTGATTTCCTTGCTCATGATATCGCGAATCTCGTCTCACCGATACTCTCGTATTCGGAGACGATTCATAGCCGCTCGGATGTTCCCCCAGAGATCGTAGGCTTCGCATCCAAGATTGTTGAGCAATCCAATCAGATGGCATCGTTCATCCACAATTTTAGGATGCTCGCCGAAGCGGAGAAGGTTCTACCACAGAACGCAGACACCCTTGATCTCAGGTCGATGCTCAGGGAAATGGATGCCGCCATGAAGGGAGGGAGGAACAAAAACCTCAAAGCAACATTCGATTTCCCTTCCGAGGGGAAAATCGAGGTCATCGGCGGAATCCACATGAGAAATGCGATACTGCTCGGATTATCTGATGTCATAAGAAGCCAGCTTCATGAGGATATCAAGGTGGAGACCAAGGTAGTTCCCGTGAAGAAGAGCGACGGAAAATCATTTTGGCAAATTAGAGCCTCAGTTTTGAGTCGTTCGATGTCCAATGAATTCAAAGACGTCCTATCGACACCTTTCAACCCTTCCAAACGCTTCAAGAGGAGAACTGCAAATGATCTCTCATTCGCAATCGCAATCATCGAGCATTTTGGAGGGCGGGTTTGGTCTGAAGTTATTAGCCCGAGTGACCCCTCAAAGGGATACTCGATTGTGGCGGAGCTTCCAAGGGCGACAAGCTGGTCTTCTGAGCAAAGCACATAGCAGCTGGGGCAGCTCTGTTCCAGAACGTTCTATCTTATCCTCTCGAGGGAGAATGCGCCGATAATCAATCCTGCGCTCGTGTGCTTGAACTCGACCCAATCCCTTGTCTGAGCCTCTCCGATCCCGAGAACGGACATGTAGGTCTTTTGCTTGTCCAGCTTAATCATAAATGCTCCGTCCATCAGGTGCTGGATGGATTCGATCTGTTGCTCGGTGTGCATGCCTCTCTCGAGGGCGAACATCGCCGAAGACGCGAGGTCCCTGATGATGCGTGCAATCGCCGTAATGAACTTGGTGGATTCCATCTCGTCGGTGTGCGAGATGCTGGTCGAGAGCGATAGGTAGCCGAGCTTGAAATACGGATAATGCCCCTGTCTGATGTCCTGCGTCAGCTTCTCGATTGCCTCAATCATCCCTGGGAAATCATCCGGTCCATCTACCTTGATGTAATTCTTCCTCTGCTGGGGCGTGCCTGCCTTCGTCTGGTCTCCCGCCGTCGCATCTACCCATCTGACGAGGCCGAGCCGTTCTACTTCAAGCAGCGTCGGCAGTATAGGCGCGAAATCTTTGACGAGGTCGTTGGGGGTTTTCGAGGTGGTTATGACCACGGCTGGTATCCCCTTCTTCAATCCATCCGCAAGGAAGGTCAAGATCCCGATCTCCTTCCCCGAGTAGGGCGGACCGACAAAAAGGACGCTCGACCCATGCGGCAATCCTCCGAAGAGTAAATCGTCAAGCCTCTTCGTCCCCGTGCTGATCCTCTCCGTCTTCGGGGCGATACCGCCTTCTGTGCCTTCCTCCTCGATGTCTCCTGGCTTTGCGGTCGCAAACGTTCTCTTGCGGAGATCCCTTTCCTTGTCCGCGAGAGTCCTTTCCCTCAGATTGAGGGCCTGCTCCCTCTGCCTCAATTCCTCCAGTAACTCAACCGAAGTCTCGGTCATCGGCATGTCAGATCTGAGCATCGTCTCGATGCCCTTCTGACGCTCCCTGACCTCGACATCCTTCATCTGGAGCTGGTTGCTCCTCTGCGTGACATTCTTCTCTAGTTCGAGAAGGGATCGCCTCTGTGCTTCCATATCGACCTTCTCTTTCTCAAGCCGCTCGAGGGACGCTTTCATCGCCCTCTCCCTCGTTTCCATCGTGGTTGAACCGGTCTGGATGAGTTCCTCTCGTTTCGCGATCTCGCTTGTCCGTTTGCCTATATGTTCGAGCATCAGGTCATATCTCTGCTTCTTCGATTGAGCCTCCTGCTTCAGCGCGTCGATCTCAATCATCTTCTGCTGCAGATCGTCCCTGCTGGATGAAATCTCCTCCTCGTACCTGGAGACCTTGCCTTCCCGCTCAAGCAGCTCCTTCTCCTTGGATTCGATGCCTTTCAGTCTCTCATCGGCACTCGCCACCTTCAGCTCGGTCTCTCTCATGAGCTGCTCCGGCTCCCTCAGCCTGTCCGCGAGCTCCGATTCCAAATTAGCGAGCCTCTCCTCCTTGTTGAGGAGCTTCTCCTCCCACTGCTTCAGCCTCCCGACCTCGTCGCTGGAAACGGATTTCGAACTCTCCGTGCTTCTGAGGCGCATGTCGAGCGAGCTCTCCTTGAGCTGCAGCTCCTTTGCCTTTTGTGCGAGCTGTTTCTGCTCGGCGAGTATGGATTCTCTGTTGACCTTAAGGGTCGCAAGCTCCTCCCTGATCAGCTCCTGCCTCTCCTTGAACTGTTTCTCTTCGACCTTCAGGTTGGTCTGCTCCTGCTGCAGCCTGTCCGCTTCACTCTTGAGGTGCTCCTCCTTCGACTGGAGGGCGAGGGTTATCGCCTCAAGTTCCCTGTCTCTGGAACTCACCTCGATATCCTTCTGCTGCAGTTTTTCCTCCCTGGCGCCTATGGCTAGGATCGCCGCAGCCGTCTTTTCCCGTTCCTCGCGCAAATTCATGCTCCTCGAGGCAAGGTCGGCTTCAATCATCTCGATCTGACTCTTCCTCTGATCGAGGTCGGCTTTCAGGTCGCCGAGCGCCTTTTCGTAGGTTTCGAAAGAGATCTCCCTCTCAAGGAGAGCCTTCTCCTTGTAATCCAGCTCTTCCTGCTTCTTCTCCGCATCCTCCTTGATGGCTATGATTTTCGCATCGCTCGCCTTTAGAATTTCTCTTTCCTGGACGGATGTGGAAGTCGACATTACATGCATCATGGAGCCGGAAAGCTGAATGCAGACCGCGCTTCCAAGATAGACCAATGGCAATATCTTCAACACGTCATCCGAGCTTGTGACGATTGGCAGAGACATTATTGCAAGCGGAATCGCCGCCGATACGATCGCGATCGTCTTTCTGCGGCTCATTCCATCCCATATCATCGCAATCGAGATCAATGAAAGAGATATCCCGACGAACGAGATCGGGAATATCCAGCTTCCATCGCCAACTTCGACGTACTGCATGCTATCCAACGCGATGAGAATTATCATGATCAGAGGGACTATCATTGAGACAAGGGAGACTATGAACTGTTTGGAATTCCTGTCGGTCATGAAAGGGTCCCATTTCAGGTAGACCACAGCTGTCGACATGATTGCTCCGGCAATCAGCGGGATAAACCATTTCGTCGAATCCAACCACGACGGCGGGCTACCGCTTATGTAGAAGGCTATTATGGCGGCAAGTGCAAGCAGGACTGCTGCCAGAGTGCTAAGGACATGCGCTCCCCTGCCGAACTTCAATTGTATTAAGGCAGATCTTCTACCCCTGCTCGAAATCCGCTCCTCATCCTCCCGAGAAACTGGCGTCCTTTTGGATCTGTCCGAGGAATTGGATTTCTTCGACGGCATATGCAAGCACATCCCTGGCTTATGCCAGCTATCCCTTCATTGCGCTTATCTACTGGTGGATACTTAAACATTGACTCGACTTCCTGAAAATCAGTCGAGACGCTCATTTCTTTCTTAGGAGCTGGTCTGTGAAACCTTTTATATTGAAATCCACGATTGGCATCAGACCGATGAACTCGCTGGGAAGTGCGATCGAATGATCACCATCGCGATGTTGACGGAGCTCGAATCCTTTTCGAAATACATCCCCTTCCAGAACCCTGGTGGGATGGGCACGATAGTCCCGCTATGGATCCGCGAGCTCGAGAAGCTCGGATGCAAGGTCAATCTCGATGACACGGAATCAGATTTTGACATCCTTCATCTCCATAACCCGTTCCCTAGATCCATCGGAGCCGCCCTGAAGACGAGGATCATAGGGAAGCCCGTCGTTGTTCACGGGCACCATCTTCCCGAGCTAGTGAAAGGCGGGTTTAAGGGAGGGGCCATAATCTATCCATTGAACAAGCTGTACAGCAGATTCTTTTTCAGCCTTGGGGACGTGATCATCGCACCAAGCCCGTTCGCCGCTACTTCGCTTCAATCCCTCGGCATCAAGAAGCCTTTCAAGGTCATATTCAACGGCGTGGACCGCAGCAGGTTCAAGAAGGACCTCCTTGTTGGAAAGGCATTCAGGGAGAAGTTCGGACTCCCTGACGACGCGTTCATCGTGCTCAGCGTCGGCCTGAGGATCCCCCGGAAAGGGGTCGATACTTTCATCGAGACGGCCGCTGAGTACAGAAAGCTACACCCGTCCTCAAAGGTGAAATTCGTGTGGGTCGGCGGCACTGAGACGCTCCTTGTTGACGCCATGCCTGACGGCAATCTCCCTGACAACGTGCTGTTTACTGGATATGTGCCCCTCGATCTTCTGCTGAGCAGCTATTCCGCCGCGAACGTTTTCTTTTTACCGACCCGCGCGGAAAGCTACGGCAACGTGATCCTCGAGGCTGCAAGCGTGGGCCTGCCAATCGTCCTCAGAGACATACCTGCTTTCGAAGGATGGCTCTCGGACGGCAAGGATTGCATAAAGGGGCGCAACGCAGAAGATTTCGCCAAAGCGATCGAATCCATCTGGAAGGACGATGCCCTGCGCTCGACACTCCGAACCGGATCAGAAAAGTTGGCCCAAGCTCATGATATCGTCAACACGGCCAAGAAACTCTACGAAGTATATTCTGCGCTGATGGAAGGCGTGAGATAGCTTCCGTCTCTTCTCAGAGCAGATCCCTGAATTCCTTGACGAGGTCGGGATACTTCTTCTCGACCGCCTGCAGGATCGCTAGCGACGAGACCTTCTCTACCCCTACTTCCGCGAGGGCCGCGATTATCTTGTCGAATGTATCATCGGATAGCTTGATCAATCTCTCCTTAGCCATCCAGTTGCGGTACAGCCGGTTCTCCATCTCGTCGCGCCAGCCCTTCTCATACTTCTGGAGAGTCTTCTCCGAGAAATCCTTCCTCTTGTGAGCTTCAGCGAGAGTCTCCCCAGCGATCCTTCCAGCGATGCAGCCGTTGGATATTCCGCCACCAGTGATCGGATCGATCATCCTCGCAGCGTCTCCGACCAGCAGCAGGTTGTCCATCACAGTCTTTTCGATTGGCGCCGAGATCGAAACCGCACCGCTGACCATTTCCAGCGGTTTGCCGTCCTTCAGCCTCTTGTCAGCTGCGATGAACTTGTCGAGAGTCCTTTTAATCTGCCCGGGGGTCTTCAGCTGGGCGAGCTGTATCCCCATCCCGACGTTCGCGGTGTCCTCATCCTTTGGGAATATCCAGATGTATCCACCAGGGGCTATGCTCCCCAGATAGAACTCGCAATAATTCGGGTCGTAGTCTATTCCGGTGAGCCTGTACTGGAAGCATGAAGTTATGTCCTTGGGCGACAGCTTCGTGTCGATCCCCGCCCAGCGGCCGACTTGCGATTCGAAACCGTCTGCGCCGACGACGCACTTCGCCTTGATCGTCAAATCGCCTTCCAAGCTCGTAGCCCTCACGCCCGCGATCCTGCCGTTCTCTTTGATCAGCTCCGTCGCAGCGGTCTTTAGCCTGACGTCGACACCTTCATCGATTGCAAGCTTTGCGACGTGCTTGTCGAAGAATATTCGGTCCAAGACGACTCCGACCTCATCGCCAGCCTGCTCCTCGGACAGCGTGAGGCAGTGCCCGGCCGGAGAGAATATCTTCGCGCCGGTTATGTTCCTGGCGACACATTTCGGAGGCAAGGTCAAATCGACCTTTTTGAGAAGGCTCTTCGAGATGCCCTCAGCGCATCTCACCGGGGCGCCTATCTCCTGCCTCTTCTCGATCATCATGACCTCCGCGCCGCCCTTAGCCGCGAACCTCGCAGTCATCGAACCTGCCGGTCCAGCGCCGACGACGAGTATTTCGGTCTCGAGAGTCTTCATGCCTTCGCCCCCTTGACATGCAGCTCGATTGCGCCTACCGGGCACACCTTGATGCATAGTCTGCATCCGTTGCAGTTCTTATCCGCCGCCACCGACAGGTCGTGAAGGAACATCGCGTTCTGCGGGCACGTTCCGACGCACGCGCCGCAGTGCATGCAGATCTCCTGGTCTACCGCGATTTTGCTGAAGACATTCTTCATGTGCGTCATGTGAACTCCTCCCCCTTCTGCTTGCGCCATTGGTCTAGCGGCACGGAGAACTTCTTCTCGATCTCGGTCCTGTAGACAGGCCCGGAGTTGTAGGCGCAGAACGGGATGATCTTGCCGTCCGGCGTCGTGTAGTGAATGCCGCACCTCATGACCCTGTCCACGTCGTAGTTGTACGAGTCCTGGAAGTGCATCGCCCCCATGTAGAGCATGTCCCAGGAGAACTTGGCAAGCCCTTTCTTCGTATCATCCTTCAGCAGTGCCTTGAGCATCTTCAGCAGGTTGGACTTGTTCATCCCCTCAGGAGTCTTGCTCTCATCCATGTGCTTGTCGATCAGCTTCAGCGCCGTCAAGGCGGAGAGCTTCTTGAAGGTCCTCTTCTCCGTCTTCGACACGAGCTTCTCGAGGTCGACGAAGAGCGACTCTACATCGA
>Ga0315274_10000462_pt1 | contig 63733 bp, 61 predicted proteins | sample YL17G02_20_MG_FD_203700 | JGI IMG/M metagenome (GOLD analysis project Ga0315274, IMG submission 203700) | Sediment microbial communities from Yellowstone Lake, YNP, Wyoming, USA - YL17G02_20 | ecosystem: Environmental > Aquatic > Freshwater > Lake > Sediment | place: USA: Wyoming | collected...
ATACCAGGACGTGGCCAGGCCGGTTGTGTTAAAGGTGCAGTTGTAGTATCCGGTGCCGTTGTTCCTAGTGGCCGAGCATGCATAAAAGGATGCGTTCTGGCTGTATCTCATGGTGACGTTCGTTGTATTCATGACCTCATTCGAGCAGTCGGACTGGACAAGACCTATGAGGGTTACGTTAGATTCCCTGAGATAAGCCACTCCCAGAGGCGAGGTTACATAGGTCAAAAGGTCCCCTGTGACGTTTATCGTGAAGTTGGAGCTCGTATTGGTATATGCATATCTAGAGTCGTAAACTCCAGCCTTCCAGTATCCCGATCCTGCAGAGTAGTTGCAGTCAGGGTTGAATTGGTATGTTGCCCCTCCCGTGGAGTTTGTGGCATTTATGAATCCTGTGTTGTAGATCGAGTCGTTATATGTTACCCAGAAAGAGACGTTTATTCCGGATGCGGGCTGGCCTCTGTCCGTGTCGTTGACGACCACGGCAAGGAGCCTTGTCTGATCCTGGCTCCTGTTCACAAGCACGCTGCTTCCCGCAACCATCGTTATGGTGACGTTGTCCGCTGACAGCGTGGGCCCGGTGAAATTCTGGGTCTCATAGCTGTTGTACGTGTCGTTTATCGCAAACCTGTATTGGGTCGCGCCAATGTCCGAGTAGTTGAAGCTGGACACCAATATTGAGCAGACACCCGTTCCCTGGACGGTTGCCATCCCCCTGTAGACCCATCCTGAGCCCGTGGTGTTCGTGTAAAGCCTGCAGTCCGTGCTGTCGTTTTCCGGATCGGAAATCGTTATGTTGTAGGTGTAGTTCCTTCCCCATCCGCCCGATGCCGGGCTAAACGCTTGGCCTGTCGCATTCGACGGCAGATTGTTCAGGTAGAACCTATTGTACCACACCGTCATATTTGAGTTGTAGTTGTCGAGGGACGTGGTCACGTTCACCGACCAGTTTCCCTCGGGCCGGCTCGTGGAGTTCCAGGTGCAGTTATACCATCCCGTGCCCTCATCATTGACAGAAGAGCACGAATATATGTTTCCTGAAACATTGTGAATCAGGGAAATGTATTTTGTGGCACCCTTAACCATTCCCTCATTCAGGCAGTCCGTCGTGACGTTGAACCTTATGGTCACGTTGTTCGTGACGTTCCACTGGGAATCCTGCGTCGGTGTCTGTAGTTTGTTCTTCAGCTGCCCCAGAACGATGAGGTATTGCGAGCCCTGCGGCTGGTTGGTAGCTTTGTAGCAGGTGTTGTAGTTCGTCCTCGCATACCAGTATTGGGAGCCATTTCTGTACCCGCAGGTCGCGTTGAAGTCATATGTCAGGTAGCCTGAGCCGTTGGTCGTGGTGTTGTACCCGGAATCATAGGTTGTCCCGTCGGTGGTTATGAGTATTGACCCGTTTATCCCTGACCCGAGCGGATCATTGTTCCTGTCCAGGTCTATCACCCGTATACCCAGTTTCTCCGTAGTCTCGCCCTCCCTGTTTATATTAATTCCGTCTCCTATTGCATTCGCGAAGTCGACGTCGTCCTTGTCGAGTGTTATGTACGAGCCAGATGTTTCGTTTTTAAACATGACGGAATCAGAGACGTTGAACTTGTAATAAACCCTGTGGTCGGGGTTGTAAAGATAGTCGTCGCAGTTGAAGACCCTGTAAAAGTAGAACCTCTTCTCGCTCGTGTTGCTTGTCCATGATTCTGAGCCCGTATAGTTCCAAGGGCCCGATGCGCTGTACGATATCCAGAATGAGACATTCACGTTGTCCCCGTTGTCCAGGTCTGTCAGGTCGACGCTGAAAGTGTAGTTGTGCCCCCATCCCTCGCTCTGGATGTCGACGTTCGGACTGTAAAGCTGGGGGTAGCTTGCCAGCCTGTATACGTGCGTGAACAGGGTGCTCGTTGTGTTGTAGTAGCTCTTGGAGGAGTTTATTGTTATGTTGTACCAGGAATCAAGGCCGTAATCAGCCCCAGTAGTAGGCTGTGAGCATGTATAATTACCGCCATTCGGATTGTTCGCTATGTTTGGCACGCAGTTGGAAAGCATTGCCCCGAAGCGGTCGTATGACCTGAATATCACAGTCGCGCCTGAAACAGCGCCGCAGTCGTCTATGAGGGTCCCGTTTATCGCGACAGACTGGCCGACAGCTAATGAATTGTTTAGAGGATACGTGACGTTGTTTGTAAGCTCTGATCTGATGTTCACCGTATAGTTGGTGGAATTGGCATCGTAATAAAGAGTATGGCCTTCTATGCCTCCCTTCCATTTCTGCGCCCCTGTCTGGTAGAACGCCGGAGTGCAGTCCGGCTGGAATGAAAGGTTTATGTAGCCCGAGGTCATGCTGACGGACTGGGCCGGGCCGAAGCTGATGCCGTCGGTCGTCACCCAGAATCTTCTCGTTGTCGGCGGCGTTATGGGCGACCCGCTCACGTTGTCAACGACCCTCAGCGAGAGCAGGGTGGTGTTTGTCCCTATCCTCGTCACGTTAGAGCCATCTCCTTCTATGTACTGGAAGGTCACGTTCCTCTTGGTGACGCTTATCGTGGAGTTCGCAGTCTCGTTGGCGAGCCCGAGTGAGTCTGTAGCGTTTATCTTCCAGAACCATATGCCTATGTCCGCGCTCGGGTGGTTGCTTGAAAGCGTCACCACCTGATTAACGCAGTCGCTGCATGTATCAGTGTCTGAGAGCGTCCAAGGGCCGCCGGTGTCATTCCTGTATTCCCAAAGATTGATTGTCAGATTGTCGTCATCGTCCGTGGCCGTGACATTGAAGTAGAAGGTCGTCCCCCAGTAGGCTTCAGTTGGTGTTGCAATCTGTCCGGTAAGGGCTGGGTTTATCTGCCTGAAGAATGAATTGACGAATCTGGTCGTGTTGGTGTTGTAATATGTCTTGTTGCTCAGCACCGTGACGTTGTACTGGCCTCCTGACGAACTAGTCACGTTCCAGGTGCAGTTGTACTGGCCGCTGCCCATTCCATTGACGCCCGAGCAGTTTGCGGAATAGGCGTCATGCGAAACGGTTATGTTCAGCGATGCGCCTGTTATCGGGTTCCCGCAGTCGTCCGTCAGGTTGATCAGTATGGTAACGTTCTCATTGTTGAGGCAGTAGCTGTTGCCTCCGCATTTGGCGCTGACAAGCGTCTGTATCATGTCACCCACTATGGTGACGTTAGAGGGGTTCGTCATGTTCTTGTTGTCGTAGCATGAGTTGCCGGCCGACCCTGCGGTGAAGTTGTGCAGACCGACGGAATACGCGCAGGTTGCGTTGAAGTTGAAATATAGATAGCTGTTTGAGCCGGTCTGGTTGGAGAGGCCCGGCCCGTATCCGCCCGTATCGTTGTACATCACCCAGAGGCTTCCGTTTATGCCAGAACCGGGATATGTCTGGTTGTCGCTGTCGTAGACCGAAACCGCTATGGTCTGGTTTACAGTCTGGTTTCCCGACCTGTTTACATAGGCTCCGCCTCCCTGGACAAGGGATATGGTCACATTGTCTTTCTCCACGGTGTAATTGGCGACAGAAGATTCCCCGGAAAGCTGATACTGCCCGGTGTAGTTTATGTCGGTCCCGTTGAACTTGAAGTATTTGATCTGCCCGACAAACGAGCAGTTGTGCATCAGAGAGAAGTTCATTGTGGTGGAAGAACATTCCGTGCAGTTCTTCTGGTCCCTCAGATCCCACGGGCCGGTGCCCGAGCCAGACGTCCAGAAGTATACAGTAACGTTGTTGTAATCCGGGTCATCTGCGAGAACCGTATAGTTGGTCTGAGCTCCCCATCCTTCCGGAACGTGGTCCGGGCTGCTGAATGTCGGTGCCCTGTTTATATAGCTCTGGAGCCAGACTACGTCCGGGTGGGTCTCGCTCTCATTGTTGTATGACCCGTTCGTGGTCATGTTGACGATGACCCCATATTTCGCCACGGGTATGTCCTGGGTGGTGTTCCACTGGCACCTGTAAGTTCCGTTGTTGTACGATGTCATGTTTGCGCATGTGTAGTTCAGGGTGGAATTCTTGTACAGGATCGCGCTTACGTTCACCTGTGGAAGAAGCCTTCCGCACTCGTCTGTAACGTTTATGTATATGTACACCATCTCTTCCTGGTGGTGCGTGTAGTTGTCTGCAGTTGCAGCCGAGTTAAGATCTCCCATTATCGTGACGTTGAACTTTCCGGATATCTGTGGCTGATAACAGGTATCAGAGCTGTCTGCATATCCATACCACTCCTGCCTTCCCACCTCATAGCTGCAGTCCCCGCCGGGAGAGAAATAAAGGTCCGCATAGCCGGTGCCGTTCGTGGTGTTTGTTGCTTTCGTGGAGTTGACCGAATTGGAGCCTGTTATGTTGGTGCTCACGTTAAGCCTGATTGTTGCCGCAAAGTCGTGGACATACTCCCTCCTGTCAGTGTCGTTCGCGAAAAGCACGAATTTTGTCGTCCCGGAAGACCTGTTTACAATGTTGCCGTTCCCGGAGGAAAGGGATATGTTTATGTCATCCTTCTGCAGAACGAACGTGTTGTCATTGTTGAAGAAATCTCCTGCCGAAACAATGGTATAATATGTATTGGGCTTCTGGTCTTCCGCCCTGAACCTGAAATACCATGTAGGATTGCCGGACATGCCATCGCAGGTGTAGTTCGCCGTCCACCACATTGTATTGTTCGTGCATGACGTGCAGTTCTGGGAGTTACCTATCTGGGTGTAGTCATAGCCGTAACGCTTGGTCTCGAACGTCACGACGTCCAAATCCCCCACTTCGTCCGTCACCTTTACCGAATAGTTGTATGAAGCTCCCCAGCCGTCCGTCCTGGGTGTGACGTTGGCTACCTTCAGTATCGGGATGGTTGTCATATAGAAAGTGTTGGGCGGCTGTATCGTGGTTGCATTCGTGTAGAAATAGGTTTTATTCGCCCACATGGTGACGTTGTACCAGCCTTCGGAAGCTCCTGTCGAACCCCAGTCACCTTGGTAGAAACCTCCCCCGAGGCCGGAAGGCGTGAATCCGTACTGGCCGTAAGTCGTGCTCATGTTGAAGGAGACCGTGGCGTAGTCTATGGTATTGCTGCAGTCATCCTTCACCTGGCCCTGCATGAATATATTATCCCCCCAGTTGTAGTTGTTGGAGCCGTCCGGCTTGATTATGGTCATGTTGAACTGGCCCATGACGGTCATGTCATACGCAGTGCTTTGGTTGGCATAATAACACTGCTCGCTCGAATTGACCTTTGCATACCATATCTGGGGGCCGACCGCGTACTGCGTTGAGCTGCAGTTCGGGTCGAAGCCGTATATTATGTGTCCGGTCCCATTTGTCTGAAGGTTGTGCCCGTCATCGTATGCATAATAGTTCCACGTGGCCCAGAGTGTGACATTCGTTCCGTTTCTGAGGTATGTATTGTTGTTTGCATCCCGAAGCATCAGGACGAGGCTGTCAGTCTGTCCCCCGGTCCTGTTTGCTATGCTGGCGTTTCCTGAAACGTGCTCAAAAACCACTGAGTCCTGGAGTATGCCGAACTGCTTGGTTTCAGTGACGTTGTTGTTTCCGATTGAGTCGCTGACATTGAACCTGAAGCTTGCGGAGGAGTTTATGTAGCCGCATGGGAACGGTATGTTGGTGAAATTTATCTGCTTCCAGGTGCTGCACGAGGTGCAGTTCTGGGTCTGGATGTTCATCCAGCCTGGGCCGTAGTCAATCTGCAGCGTCACGTTAACATTTCCGCCTTCTGGGTCCTTCGTTTCGACGGAGAAGTTCCAGCCACCTCCCCACCCTTTGGAATCGGTAGTCTTGTTGTTCACCTTCATGTTGGCATAGAGGGGAGGCCAGTTGACCTGGATATCAACCGTAAAGTTGCTGGAAAGATTGTAAGAATAGCACAGGTCGCTCGATGATATGTAGCCGCGCCATGTCTCGTTCCCGGCATCGAACCTTATATCCGGAAGGAAGTTGACGTTGGCGTAACCGTTCCCATCGGTTCTTGTGCCGTTGACGTAAAGGAAGCTGGATTCGTTTCCGGGATGGGCCGTGACATTAAAATAGACGAGCGGGCGGGTGTCAGAGGATTGCGGGAACAGATACGTCCTGTTGTCCGTGTCGTAAACCCTGAGAGAGAACTGGGCCGCCTGCCCCAGCGTCGCGATGCTGTTGTTCCCGGAAACATAGGATATGTTCACGTTCGCCTTCTCGAGCTGCAGAGAGTCTGAACTGTTTATATAATCGTTTGACGATACCGAGGTTTCATAATCATATCCCTGCTCGTCATGCGCCTTGAAGACGAATTTCGCGGTCTTGTCTGCATACGTGGTGCACGGGTAAGAGCTGTTGAGCTCCGTGTTGTTCCATTTAAGGATTGTGTCGCTGCAGTTCACCGGGTTTGAAGTGCAGTTGGGTCCGCAGCAGAGGGTTCCATAGGAAACTTCGAGCGAGGCTATGGATATCCAGAGCGTGACGTTCACCGTATCCCCGAGGTTGTCCGTCACGAGCACTGAATAGTTCCTCGGTATCGACCAGGATTCCGTCCTGTTGGTCGCGTTCGCCTGCTTCAGCATGGGCTTGGTCTTCAGCACGAAGGCGTTCTGCTCGGTGACCGTATCGTTGTAGTAGTTGTCTTCATAGCTTTTCATTGTGAAGTTGTATGTCCCGTCGGTCTTGTTCAGGGTGTTCCACGTGCAGGTGTATACGTTCTCTCCAATCCTCGTGATGTTCGGGCAGAGGTAGCTGGCTCCGGACGTGGACATGTTGAACGTTATCTTTGTCGTGTTTATCTTCATAGGCTCTTCGCAGTAGTTATAGATGTACGTGGTGACGGATACGTTGCTCCTTCCCTGCTCGATTATCGTGCCTCCCGTGGGGGCGACTATTGTGTTTATCAGTTCTCCCACGGTGGTGAAGTTGTAGTATCCGTTCTGGGAAGGGGCGCCTGTGGATGCTGTCTGGTTGTAGCATGTCTCGTCCGGGTTGGGATTTATGTACCACCAGTGCGGCCCGACCTCGTATTCCTCTTCTGTATAAGGCGTGCTCTCGTTGTCGCAGTGGTCTGCGGCGGTGAAATTATACGTTATGTTCCCTCCGGAGTTGGTTTCTATAACCTGGCCGCTGTCCCACAGTATGGTGCCTCCCAGCATGCCGAGCATTGATATGTAGAGTGTGGTGTTGAATCCGCCGAGATAAGTGCCGTTCTCGTCTCTCGCTCTTACCTTGAGTGTGAGGTTAGTCCGCTCGGATGTCCTGTTGGCTATGGCATTGGATCCATGTCCGGATATTATCTCGTAGACCACGTTGTCGGCAGTCACGTTGAAGCTTCCCACGCTGCTTTCGCTTACAAAATAGTAAGGGTCCTCTATCCTCAGCTTGTAGCTGTAGCTCCCAATGTCCCCGCAGGCGAAGTGCTGAACGAAGCTGACGGTCCTGTTGGAGGTGGTGTTGGTGACGTTGGTGGAATTTAATATGGTCCATGATCCGCCGCTTAGCGGCCTCGACCAGAGGCTCAGGTTGACGCTGTCGTTCCTGAGGTCATAGACGTTGGCTGAAAACATAATGGGCTGGCCCCACTGGCCTGACGCAGGGCTGACGCTCCAGTTGGCTATTGCCGGAGGGGTGTTCCTCCTTACCTTTATGAAAAGGCCCTGCTGCTCTGTGGTCAGGCCTCCCCAGTTCCATATATATCTTATCTTAGTGACCCTGCAGTATTCTCCGGCTCCCGAAGCGTCTGCCCTGACCTCGAGCGTCAGGCGGTTGTCGGGAAGCGTAGTGAACGCGTCTGCATTGTAGTCCGTCCCGTTATCCTTTGTCATGCTCTTGTATCCGGTCCCGGCTCCGTACCACTGGTCAACGGTGAGATTCCCGTCGTTGGTGTCGTTCCAGAGCCATATCTGGCATCCTTCCCCTCCGTCCAGTGCGTACCTGTAATACGTGAACACGAAACTTGTTATCCTTGCATCCGTCGTCGGCGCAGGCTGGAAATAGTGGTCCCATGAAGAGGAGGGTCTGCCGGTCCCGGCACCGTTGTCTGTATAGCTGGTATCGTCATACGTGTCAATCTCCCCTGTCTGGACGGAATATGTGGTCGGCCTTATGTCATACTCGCTGGCATCCCTCGTGCAGTTGAGCTGGAATGTGAAGTTCTTCTCGGCGTCGACTGCGACATCGCTGTCGAGCACCCATTTAAGTATTCTTGTTACATTGTTCCAGGATGCCGTGCCGTTCTGGGTGACGTTGCAGTAGCTAGATATGTTCAGCGTTATGTTCCACTCGCCTGTAGCTGCGGTGGCCCTTCCGATGTTCTTTCCGGTCATTATGAGCCAGTGGGTCATATTCGGAGTCAGCACCCTGGAATAGTTCGTGTCGTTTATGTAGAGCGTGAAGTCGAAGTGGGCATAGTCAAAGACGTCGCTTGTTACAAGATAGCTAGAGGTCTCTGCATCGGTATAGCTCCCACTTCCAATGTCGCCGTATGAGAGGCCCCATTCCCCTAATTCCCCGGTGGTCATGGTTGAAGGGGATAAAACAGTGTAGTTCATGGATGTGAATTCGTTCACACCGAGATATGGTATGTACCATATTATCCGGGTGGTTCCATCGCCAGGATATGAGAATGTGTAGTTACCGGAGGCGGAGGTTGCCTGCCATCCGGAAGGCACGCTCTCCGTCAGGTATATGTCCTGGGCAGGGCCGCACTGCGAGTTGTGGACTACGAACCTCGGATAGAACGTGGTGTAGTTCGCCACCTTTGGCGCCGTCTCCCTGTATATCCTTATGTAGGGGTTGGGCATCTGCATTACCTTGCTGATTATGAAGGATTTGACATATCCGTTGCTGTCGTTGTAGGACACGTTGAATCTTAACGTATAAACGCCTTTTGCTGCCGGAGCGGTTATCGTGAAGTTGGTGGAGTTAGACATCCCTCCGGAAACGTTCATCTTCTTTGAAACCGGGGTGACGGTGAAATTGGTTGTGGATATGTGGGTTATGTTGAACTCTATCCTCGAGGTCCAGTTGTTCTGTATGGTGATGTTCATCGTCCCGTTAGCCCCGAGGCAGAGCCCCAGAGGGGGTATTATCGTCTCTGTCACCGGCACGATCTGGAAGAGGCTGGTATAGATGACGCTGAAGTATCCTGCGCTCCAGAAAGCGCTCGCGTTTACCGTGTAGTTCCCGGGGAGCCAGCCCGTGGTGGATATGTTTGTGAAATTTGCCATGTACCAGGAGTATGCCGGGAATGAGATGTTCAGCGTCCTGTTGTATGCAAGCGAGCCTGAGGAGTTCGTTATCCTTATGGTGAGGTTGGCGCTGGAGTAAAGCGAGCTCGTGTTGGTCACGTTCACCCTTATGTCGATCGGGTCAGCGACCTCGAACATGCTCGCGTTCCTTCCGCTTATGTTATTGTAGACCTGTATACCGGTCGCATAAATGTCCGGTATGGTCGCGTTCGCTTTCACCATGTCGATGCTGAAATTGAAGGTGCTGTTCACGGTGACGTTCACGAATGTAAGCAGCACCTTCCATCCATAGGTGGAGTTCCTGAAGCTACTCCCCGTCCCGTTAATGAATTTCCATACCGTGCCCTCAGCATTCGCAGAGAGGTTTATCATGGCGTATCCGTCACCTGATGTTGGATAAGATGACGTAAGAAAATTGTACATCTGAAGGGTAACATTGCCTCTCACGCTGCTGTTCACGACGGCGGAAACATTGACGCTGTCCCAGGGCTTGCTCTCCCCGACTCCCGAAAATTCTATCATTACCTTCGCGTTGTTCGGGGTCCCAAACGGGCTGAACGCGAGCGAGTTCATCTCTCCGTCATCGTCGTCCAGTCTTGGCGAGAATCTTGTGTTGTTCACAGAAAGGTCGCCTGCCGAGTCCATCTTAATGTCCATTGAGGCAAAGGTCGTCTCGTTCGCGACCCACCCGAACCCCATCACGTCGCCGGTGATGCTCCTGGGGTTTGGCACCATGTTGAGCGCATGGGGAGTCCCCTTGAAGCTCATGCTCGTCTGGGTGTCCCATACTCCGTCGTTCCACGGCCTGTAATCCACCTGGTTCGCGGTCGTGGACCATATGAGGTAACCATAATTCGTCCCGTCGGGGTACCAGATGAAATCGTGTATCTGCGAGGTTACGGCCTGCACGGTACCGTCATGGTCCGCCGTGCCATGCACCGAATCGTCGTCCCATGACTCACCGTTCCACATCCTCGTGTTGAGGTCGGAAGAGCCATCCACCTCAGCAAGCATTATATAATCTGTCCCGGGCCTTGTGTCGAGGGTAATCCATCTTCCGGTGCCTGCCGCGGCAGCTATGGTAAGGCCGCCTGTCGCGTCCCATGAGTCCCCGTCCCATCTCTTGTACTGGAAGTAGCTCGCACTGCTGTTGGACCATGCGACCATCGCGTACCCGCTGGACTGCTCCCAGGCTATGTCAAAGCATCTTCCCGTGTTGACCCCCGGACCTGAAAATGTGAGGTTCTGGGGCTGTATTATCGTGGTACCATTCCATACCCCTCCGTAAAGGTCATAGCCGGTATCAGTGAACGCCGCTACAGCTATCTGGTTCGAGGACGGGCTGGATTCAGCTCTTACCCACACAACCTGGTTGTTGTTCGTGTTGTCGAAGTCATAAGTGACCGGCCTTGACCATGCAGTGCCATTCCATATGGTGTAGTTTATTGCCGACGCGGCGGTTCCCGTGGAATAAAACAGCACAGCTCTTCCTGTTTTGGTTTCATAAGCTATGTCCCATTCCCTCTGGGTGGTGTATGTCCCGACGTCGAGCACGAAGTTCGTGTAATTCATCCACCCGGTCCCGTTCCAGACGAATGCATGAAGGTCGTTTCCTTCTTCCTCAGCTATCACTATCTTCTCATAATACCTCGCGCTCATCGGATTGTAGACCACCTTTACGACCGTGACGTTCTCGTCAGTATTCGTGAGGTTCTGCGCCGTCAGCCAGCTGGTGGAGTTCCATATCATGTAAGAAGTCGTATTCCTCAACGTCGCGGCTGATGTGCTCCTGTTGTATGCATATACCGCCATGGCCTCACGCGTGCGGGAACTAGAGCTGAACTCGAAATAGTTGTTTACAATGAAATAATTGTTGTCGTCCGCGTTGAGCGAGGTCATGTCGCCGCTAAAATACTGCGTGTCGCTTCCGGTAATGTTGTATCCGGACGGGTAATAAGCCGAATAAGTCGGATCAACCGCCAGCAGCCAGGGGCGCGCCTCCGCGAATTCCCACACGTTTCCAAGAAAATCATTATAGATCACCCTGGATGGCCCCATCTGGTAGAGGTAGGGCCATATCCACGGGGTGTTGAATGTGTAAGACACCACTGAGCCTGACTCGACTCCGTTCCATGTTATCACTTTGGAGCCATTCTCCTCTATGATGCTTGCGCCTTCTGCGGTCACCTCGAACTCAGCGGGCAGGTACTCTTTGAAAGAAAAGCCCGGGATTCCGTTGTTCGAGGTCACCCTTATCCTCGACTCGAAAGGACCGCGCGTCGGGTCGATGGTCACGGGCGTTTCCCTGACTATGTCGAACTCGTAATCAGAATCTGCGATGAAATGTGAGTCTATCTCGACGTTATCCATGTCCGTCCTTTGGGCATGTATTGCATGTTCCCCTTCCTGCGCCACTGTGTAGTTGGCCGCATACACGCCTTTCTGGATCTCAACGATGTTCCCGGAATCCGTGCTGAACGAGGCGACACTTCCGGATGGATCAGCAATGTCAAGCGACACTCCCGCATCCGAAACCAGATAACCATATTGGTCCAGCACAACCATGAGTATCTCCGCTGTCTCCCCGGGCCTGTATATGCTCTTCCTCGTGTTCACCGAAATCAGCCCGTAAGCAAACCATAATTCCTCAATCGAATGACCCGAATCAACGACCAGCTTGTACAATCCCGGCCTGAGGTTCTTCTGCGCGGGAAGCTTCACCGTGAATGCTCCGCTCCCTATCTTCTCTACGATGGGCGTTATGTCCGCCAGTCCGCCCCCATATTTTTCCACGTGAGCAACCACCGTCTCCGGGTCAGGATTTTCCTTCACCACATAATCCTGCGAAGAGAGCCTCGGCACGCTCCATGAAACCGAATCATAAGACCCATCTCCATTAGTGTCCGAGAACTCCACATTGTGCTGCGGGTCATCCGTGACCTCGGTCGCGGCCTCGAACAGATGTTCGCTCCCGTTCTCCCAGTAGACGCCGGCACCGGCAACAACTCCTACATTGAAAGACGGCTCCTCTCCCGGAGCAAATGACCTCTTTTCAGAAGTGATGTTCACATCCGGTTCTTCAAGCACGCCTTCCGGGGCAGAGACGGAAACGCGCACGTCGGAATAATGAATCCCGGACTCCTCATTTTTAACGACAACTTCCTTGCCCCACAGCTCTCCCGGAATCTCCTTCTCTTCTGCGACAGGCGCCGGGGTCTCATACTCTATCTCGTAAGTCAGCACCGCATCCTCCGGTATCTGATTTTCAACCCACTTTCCCATGTCCGTCTGCCTTATCCCTTCCATCTGAGCAGACGGAACAACAGAAGCAGCCGGTTCAATTGGCTCAAGAGATTCAGTCTGACCAAATTTCATTGCGGAGAATTCTCCCTGCGCATTCTCTTCCCGCGTTTCTGACTGATCAACCAATTTTGCGATAACGTTCTCCGAGCTTTCAGGAATCTTCGGATCTATCTCGAGTTCCGTGATCTCGCGCCCTGCATTGTTCCTTAGCTCTATTGTTTTCTTCCACTTCACCGGCCTGCCGACTTCCGCAGGAAGCTGAGTTGTCTGAATCTCTTCAACTATAACCTCGCCTGCGCGCGGCTGGTCGACCTGTATATATTTTTCATTCTGCGAAGGGTTGTAGTATCCGGAACCTTCGAACGTCGCCTTAAGTATGTGAGCGCCTTCTTGCAGCTCACCTGAAGAAAGAGAGATCTCAGAAGTCTTCCCATTCTGATCTGTCGAAGACGAGCCGACATGTCCCCCGTCCAGATAAAAATCTACCATCTGCCCCGGAATCGGAGAGGTATCGTCAAGCCGGAGGACTGTGTGGAGTATTATGTCATCCCCCTTCGCAAAAGTGTCATTCGATAAGAGTTCAATAGATGTGTCGGCAAAAACGGTTACTATTTTCTCAGCAGCGGTCAGCGTCTCGTATCCTGATCCGGTCACGAAGCCTGTGATGCCACTGCCATTACCCAATGTCTCGTTTATGGAGTTTATCGTCTGCGCCACAACTGCGGCGGAGATAAGAACGAGGAATATGGTGGATATGAGCAGCTCGCTCTGCCCAAGTTCAGATTTCATTATTCGTTGATTTTTACCCTTGCTCATCCGTATCTCACTTCCACCCTCAATACCCCTTCTCCCAAACTGGCGTTGTAACCGGTCGTGATTGTGACCTTGTTCGTGCATTCCGCGCCTGCGGCAAGGTCGCCGCAATCATACTCCTCCTGTCCGTACAGCAGCGAGAAACCTTCGGGCAGTACCCATCTTATTCTCACGGACTGTGCGGCTGCCACGCCGGTGTTGGAAACATTCACGCCAGCCTCGAACGGCCTGTCCCGCGTAAGATTGTCCGGAGAGAAAATCTCCACATTCAGAGACGTGCCCGGAACGAGCGTCTCGTTCACTTCAACCGGGATTATGACCTCTTCTGTCAGGTTGCTTCCATTCGTCACGGACGCAACCAACTCGCTGTAGTTCTCCCCGAGAAGAATAGTCGCTCCATCGTCTGATGACATGCTTCCGGTGATCGCGCTGATGTTAACGTGGGTGACGTTGGTCGCGTTCTGGGCTATGATAATGGTCGCGGGGACGAGAAGCAGGAACGTGATGAAGGCGAATATCTGCACCTGGCCGAGGGTGGATTTCATCCGGCTGTCTATAACTCCTCTTATCTTTCCGTTGAGCCTGGTGAGAACGCTCAGCTCCCTGTTTCTGGTAAGGCCTTCTCTCAGGTAAACGAGCTTCGCAGGGCCGATATCTCGTTCGACCACCAGATTAGCGCCCCTGAGCTCGTAGAAGTATTTGGTTGCCGTGTGCCTGTGCATCCCCGCCAGAGAGGCGAGAGAAGAAAGAGTTAGCCCTTCAGGATGAGTCCTTAACAAACCTATTATTGCTTCCCTAGGACAACACCCAACCATATGCGCGACCTCGACACCCGAATGCCCCGGAATGCATGCACCCAACATGCCTTGGGGGCTTTAGCCTTTCTTAAGAGGCTTTATACACTAGTGTACACCACAATAGTAGGATAGAAGGGTGTCGAGCTATATATATATAGTCATTAATTAATGTAAGATACCTTTAAATGTCGATTCGACAAGTTAGTAATATGATTGATTTCATCAAGGACAGAAAGGCGAAGGGAGAAAGGAAAAAGAATGTTTCTGAACTGATGGGAATCGCTAAAGGGGAAAGGGATAAAATCCTCGGGCAGAAGATAAGGGATATCGTTCTGGAGGAGCTGAAAGGCATACAACTGGACCAGCGATTTGTCGAAATCGGCCAGAAAGTCACCGAAGTCGACAGGAAGGTGGACGAGGTCAAGAAGTCTTTTGCGCCTTTTTCCAGGGTGAAAGAGGATGGGGTCCGCAAGATAAAGCTCAAGAGGATGATCGCGGAGCTGCTCATGAAACACAAGAGGCTGACGGCAAACGACCTGAGCATAATGCTTAATCTTTCAAGGACGAGATGCAGCGAATACCTGACCGAGCTGGAGAAGGACGGAGTTGCTTCAGGCATGGTTGTTAACAGGCAGAAGTTCTACGAGTTCGGCGGTCTGAAGGATAAATATAAGCCCGTGTGACAAGAGTAATCCATGGCTCCAACATACCACTCTGGAAGAAAGCCGCACGGAGCAAAAAGGAAGAAGCCTGTTAACACAACCATTCTCTCTGTTCTTCTGATCATGGTTGTTTTTGCATATATCTATCACGGGCTCCAGCCAGAGAACTCCCCGAACACAGGAGAAGATCTCAATGCCTCTGTCGGTTCGATCACGACAGACAGGGGCATATACCATTCCGGGGAGGGGATGAGCCTGAACGTGTCAGTGGAAGGAGCAACTGAGAACCTGAGCGTGAGGGTTTACGGCATACGGGACGGGAGGGGGAACTACAGGATAAATGATGAAAAAACAGTGACAACAAATGGCAGCGTCGAATTCCTTTTCAGCATGCCACCGTGTTATGGCTGTGCGGGTGTATCTCCGGGAAACTACACGATCATATGCGAGATTTTGTCAAACGGCACAGTGGTCGCGAACTCCACCAAAACCGTGGAGCTCGCCGCGTGAGCTTTTCCGGGCCGACCGGTGCGTATTATTTATAAACCTTTATATCAGACCTATGACCAATTAATATTAGATACAAATTAAAGGGGTGGTTATGATGAAGATAACGATTTCTGTAATAAAAGCAGACATAGGCAGCATAGGGGGGCACATAAAGCCCAGCGAGAAAGTGTTGAAGACGGTTTCTGATTACGTCACGAAGAACGGGAAGGCATTTATAAAGGATTTCCGCGTGACGTACACCGGAGACGACATAGCCATAATGATGTCGCATACCCTCGGGAAGCTGAACAGCAAGGTCCACAAGATGTCCTGGGATGCGTTCGTGGCAGGCGCCAACACTGCAAAAAGCCAGGGGCTCTACGGCGCAGGCCAGGACCTGCTGAAGGATTCGTTCTCCGGAAACGTTAAGGGGATGGGTCCGGCCGTTGCCGAGTTGGAGTTCGATGAGAGGCCCAATGAGCCTTTCCTGTTCTTCGCCGCGGACAAGACGGAGCCGGGCGCATACAACCTTCCGCTCTACCTTACGTTCGCCGACCCGATGGTCACGCCAGGTTTGCTCCTCCAGTCTTCGCTCACGAAGGGATTCAAGTTCACGATAATGGACGTGTCCTGCACCAAGGGGGATCGTGTCATAGAGCTTAATGCGCCGGAAGACCTCTACAAGATAGCTGCTCTGCTTCGCGACACGAACAGGTACACCATAGAATCCATATTCACGAAGGATGGCCAGCCTGCGGCTGCCGTGAGCACGACCAGACTTCATAATATAGCCGGCAAGTACACCGGAAAGGATGATCCGGTGTGTCTGGTCAGATGCCAGCACTCGTTCCCTGCGACCGGGGAAGTGTTAGCTCCTTATGCCATAGGCCAGTTCGTCAGCGGAGGGATGCGCGGATCGCACAACATGCCGATAATGCCGCTGAAGCAGAACAGCCCGACCTCATATTTTGACGGGCCTCCGATGGTCAGCTGCGCGGCATACTGCGTCCATGAAGGGAAGTTCACTGAGGTCGCCGATGCGTTCGATCACCCGTTCTGGGATTACGTCAGGAACAAGGTAGCGAGGAAGGCAGTGGAGATGAGGGAACAGGGATTCTTCGGATGTGCGATGCTTCCGCATTACGAGCTGGAATACGGCGGGATCGTCGAGATACTGAAGGAGCTGGACAAGAAGTTTGTGATGAGGAAGTGATGGTATGGTCTTGACAATATTCGACCCGATAAGCACCGTCGGGAGCGGAAAGAACGTCGGGAAGATCGTTTACAAGATGTTCATAAACGGATCATGGGTCGAATCCGAGAAGAACGAGGTTTTTGAAGTCAGGTCTCCCGCTGACGGAAGGACCGTCGGCTACGTCCAGAAGAGCTCGATAAAGGACGCGGAGAAAGCTGTTGAAGCAGCCTTTCACGGCAAGAAGGCTCTGTCGGGCCTTGGGGCCGTGAAGAGGGCTGAGATACTGAAAAGGGCAGGGGAAACGCTGCTCCAGAACAAGCAGGAACTCGCCGGAATGATAACCCAGGAGTCCGGAAAACCGATAACGGTGTCAGAGGGTGAAGTCCAGGCAGCTGCCGAGAGGCTCCTTTACGCGGCAGAGGAGTGCAAAGATGTGTATGGGGAAGAGATAACAGGAGATCTCACGCCTGACAAGACGGACAAGATCGCCATGATAATAAGGCAGCCGCTCGGTGTGGTTCTGGCAATAGCCCCGTTCAACTACCCGCTCCACATAGCGGTGTGCAAAATCGCCCCGGCGATAGCCGCGGGAAACACGGTCATATGCAAGCCAGCCTCTTCCGATCCGATATGCATGATCATGTTCACCCGCCTGCTCGAGCTCGCGGGGATACCCAAGGGAGCGTTCAACCTCATCACGGGCGGCGGCTCCGAGATAGGGGATTTCCTCGTCAACAGCCCGAAGATAGACATGATCTCATTCACAGGGAGCACCGAGGTGGGGAAGCACATTGCCCAGATATGCGGGATGAAGAAACTGCATTTAGAGCTTGGGGGCAAGGCGCCCGCAATCGTACTTAAAGATTGTGACCTCGGGCTTGCGGTCAGCGAGTGCCTTAAAGGCGCACTATCATTTTCAGGCCAGAGGTGCGATTCACTTTCCAGGATTCTCGTTGAAAATAGCATCGCCCCGGAATTCACCAGGAGGGTGCTGGCAGAACTCAAGAACTGGAAGACGGGAGACCCGAGAATGAGGGATACGAAAATCGGACCTCTCATAAATGAGAACGCGGCGAAGCATGTGGAAGCGCTTGTGAAGGAAGCCACCAAAAAGGGGGCGAAGATCCTCGCGGGAGGCCACCGCAAAGGCTGCTTCTTCGAGCCTACGATCCTCGACAACGTCACCACAAAGATGAGGATCGCATGGGAGGAGACCTTCGGCCCGGTGTTCACCATAATGAAAGTGGCTGATTACGAGGAGGCCATAAGGATATCCAACGAGAGCAATTACGGCCTCGACGCGTGCATATTCACGAAGGATTTCGACAGGACGCTGGATGCGGGGCTCCGCCTCGAGGACGGGACCGTTACAGTAAACTCATGCCCGTCGCATGGCCTCGGCCTGTTCCCATTCGGGGGCGACAAGGATTCAGGTATAGGAAGAGAAGGCATCCGCCACAGCCTTATGGAGATGACGAAGGTCCACACGATAGTCTTCAAGAAGAACTACACGGCACCCGCACAGGCAGGCGCGCAGCAGGCGAAGCCTGCTGTAGTGAAACAGACAGCCCAGCCAAAAGCGAAAAAAGAAGTGAAAGCGCATAAGCCGGCCAAGCCGAAGGCCGCCCCGAAGAAGAAGGCGAAACCGTCAAAGAAGAAGCCTGTCAAGAAGAGGAAGAAGTGAATGAGAATTTTACAAAAATAATTTTAGAATCTACTTCTTCAGAATCCCGACGTTCTTCATTATCTTTTCGTATGTCTGGTCTATGCTCTCGGGCATGACCTTGGTGTCCGCGGTGATCTCCATGAATCCCGAGTCGCGCTTGTACCTCGGCACGATCTGGACGTGTAGGTGCATGATCGATCCGCCCGAGATGTCCCCGCCTATGTTCATCCCTATGTTGAATCCTGCAGGGTTCAGGCTGGCAGTCAGCATTTTTATAGTTTTCTTCACCATGAGGAAAAGCCCCGTTACCTCACTGTCGCTGAGCTCTTCGAGCTTCTCAACGTGCTTCAAAGGGATGACCTGGAGGTGGCCCACGTTGTAGGGGAATATGTTCATTATGACCATGAAATCCTTTCCCTTGTAAATCACTTTCTTGGGAACTTCCGGGTTGTCCTTCGCGATCTCGCAGAATATGCAGCCCTTTATCTCCTTCTTCACCCAGTTACCCCTCGATGTCGCCCAGAGGTATTTCTTGTAGGCCATATCGTCACTTTCCGAACCCGTGCACCAACTCAGAAATCTCCTTCTCCTGGTCCTGGGCCTTGACGATCGCCGAGGCAACAAGTACGCCATGCATGCCGAGCTTTATGGACATCGCTGTGTCGTGTTTCGTGACTATCCCTGCGCCGCAGAGGGAGATTATCTTCGGGTTCATTTTCTTAACCTCTTGCGCAAACTTCCGCACGTTCTCCGGCTCGACCTCTGAGATTGGCTTGCCGCTGCCTATCAACTCAGGATCCTCGAAGGCCACGAAATCCGGGTCAAGATGGGCGACTTCGTCCACGTGGGCGACGTCAGGAACGCAGACCACCGTGACCAGACCCAAGCCCTTGCATATATATATCGTCTTTTTTATCGTTTCGATGTCGATCCTCTTCTCGGCGTGGTTTATCAGGGTGCCTTTAGCCCCGGCCTGCTTAACGGCCTCGGGAAGCACGCTCCCCGTGTATGCGCCGTAATCAACGGGATCCACGTGCTGCGAATATACGGGTATGCTGACAGCCTTCGAAATCATGTGTATGTCCGTGGGCTGCACCGCAACGACTATATTACCTCCTGTCTTTTTTGCCACTCTCTCGGCGATCTTTGCAAGGCTGAGCGCCTTAGCGCCCGTGCCCTGCTCGTAGGCCTTCAGGTTTATCAGCAAAAGTGGTTTCATAATACATAATTTCTTTTATTCACTAAAATATATCGCGTGCGGACCATCCGAACGGCCACCATTATAATTTATAAGTTTAAAAAGCAACAGAACATCATGAAAAAGCTGCTCATAACCATAGCCATGCTGCTCATGCTGGTTCCGGCCGGTGCGCAGGCTGTCAGGATAACCGCAGACCCTGTGACAGCGACCTCGGACATAAACCAGCTTTTCACCTACAAGCTTAACGTGGAGAACGACGGCTTGATGTCTGAGTCTTTCTTCCTTTCATACTCAGGGCCGAACCCGTGGTGGATAAGCCTCGACACGCTGTCTTTCAGGCTTGAACCAGGGGCGACAAAGGCCGTGAGCATGGTCTTATATCCGGATAAGACAGGCCTCTTCCACTACACCATAGATGCTATCTCACAGCAGAACCCGCAGAACAAGGCGGGCGCGGAGGTCTACCTCTCAGTTACCCAGAGCAAGGAGCTGGATATACAGGATTTCTCAGCCGACCTTGCAGGCACGGAGCTTGAGCTCTCGGCAAAGATATTCTCGCTGGCGCCGAGGGAGGCGGAGATCGTGTTCGAGGTGCTGGACAGCTCCGGAAGCCGAGTCAAATACATGTATGTGACCGAGCAGCTGGACGGGGTCAAATCGTTTTCAGAAAAGATGCAAGTGGCTGATCTTCCGGCAGGATACTACAAGGTAAAGATGAGCGTCACTGATTTTGATGTTTACAAGGAAAGGGGCTTCACCATAGATCCTCTCCACAATGTCGTAACGGTCAAGAAGACGACAAGCAACCCGTTTTACGAGGAAGTCAGCCTGCTTGTCGAGAACAGGGGAAACGTGAATGAGGATTACGTGATTCATGAAACCATACCGTCTGACCAGCTCGTGACCTTCGACCAGAAGCCGGAGAGTGTGTCAGAAGGCGAGGCTGAAGTCACTTACAGGTGGACGATGCGCGGACTGGCAATCGGAAAACCAGAGACGATAACGTACAGGATCGAGTACTGGCCCGGATATGTGTCATGGTTCCTCATAGCGGTATGTGTGCTCGGCCTCCTTGGTGCAGGCGTATTCATGACCAGCAAGCCGACCATAAAGAAGCATTACATCAGGAGGACGGGGGCAGGCGAGCACAAGGTCATTCTGGAGGTGCACGGCTCGCTTTCGAAGAGCATAAAGAATGCAGTGGTCCGGGACATGGTCTCCCCGCTCGCGAGAGTGGAGGAGAAGTTCGACGGCCCCAAGCCTATGACCAGGGTTTCAGAAGCAGGAACAGAGCTCGTATGGATGATAGGCGATCTGAAGCCGAGAGGTGAGATCCTGCTCTCGTACAACATAAGGCCTCTCGTCGAAGCCCATCTCAAGATGCCCAGGGCCAACCTTTCGTACAAGGGGGACAACACGGAAAAGAAGTTCTCAGTATATTCAAACCACGTCCTCGTGGAAAGCGAGCATCCCGCGCTCAAAGAGATGGAGAAGAAATGACCAAAGACACAGACTTGCAGTCTGTGTCGGTTTATACTAATTCATTATCATGTGTTCGAGTTCTAACTGCTGTCAATAAAGATTTAAATTAACTTACCTTCATTTATACTATATCCCGAGGTAGCTCAATGGTGGAGCGATCGGCTGTAGACGAGCACATGGTGATAGAAAAACCGGTTCGGTTTTTTGAATGTGTTTGACAAACGCAGTCGCTCGATAAGAAACCGATAGGTTGTGAGTTCAATCATGCTAAGGCAACCCTCAGCATGGGACACATCTCGCCCTCGGGATATTTTTTATTTTTCGAGGTGGCAAGACATGGATAATATATCTGGATTTTTTTCTATGTTAAGAAGCTTTCTAGAATATCTCAAGGTTTTACAAAAAAGTAAGTCAAAATTTAAATGTAAATTTTGTGGATACGAAGGTAAAAGAAAATTCTCGATAATATGTCATAAAGATTGTATGCAAGTTTTTTTGAATCTTTCAGGGAAAAAGCGAAGAAAATTAGTTAAGAGATATGAACAAAATCCGAATCTCTGTCCTGTTTGTCATAAAAGGAATAAGATACCTGAAGAAAATTCTGGTTTCATGTGTGGAAAATGTGAAAAATTTAATCCACGTTAATTAAAGTTTATTTTTCTATCTTCCTGCACTTCCCGCACGTCTCCGGGCCGCAGCACTGCTTTTTCTTCGAGCTGAACTCGGGCTCGAGGTTGATTGTCACGGGGAACTCTCGGACCGAGGAAACAACGATGTTCGTCGTGACGTCCGAGTTTTCCGGGTTTGATTTTATCCGCTCCTTCACGATTTCGTCTATCTTCCTAAGATTCTCGGCGACGAGGAAAACGGATACATTATTCTTCCCGGACATCATGAAACCGTTCACGAAAAACGTGCAGCTGCGAAGCTTCTCTATTGTGTTGTTCGCGTTGCGCGAGGTGAAATCCACCCGGGCGAGATACAAACCTCCTGCCTTGAAGTCGACGCCGACCTGGAACTTTAATATCCCCCGGCTAACAAGATTCTGGATTCTCATATTTACAGATGGTTGGGTTATTCCGAGCCTCTTCGATATCTCTTTCTGCGTTATGCTCGGATTCGCAGAGAAGTAGCTGATAATCTTCGCATCCTTCTGGTCAATCCCTAGCTTATTCATTATCATACTATATTTTATAGTGGAAAGGTTTATATATTTAATGCTTATATCTATAAAATTAGATATTCGCTAAGAGGCATTACTATGGTATATTTGGACAATTCCGCGACTACATACGTTGATCCTGAAGTGAAGAGGGCTATGGAACCGTACTTCTCAGAATATTACGGCAACCCGAGCTCTCTCCATAAAATGGGGCTGAAATCAAGGAATGCCATAGAGCACGCGAGAGAAACCGTGGCAAAAATAATCAATTCTCGACCCAATGAAATCATTTTCACCGGGTCAGGAACTGAAAGCATCAATCTCGCTATAAAGGGCGTGTTCCGCGCGAACCGTGGTCGTGGAAAACATATAATAACGACGAAGATAGAACACCACGCTGTTCTCGAGTCATGCGAATATCTCGAGAAGAACGAGGGGGCGGATGTCACATATCTTGACGTGGATGATCATGGCCTTGTCGATCCGAAGCAGGTGGAGAGGGCGATAAGAAAAGATACGATACTGATAACAATCATTTATGCGAACAATGAGATAGGAACTATCGAGCCGATAGCGGAGATAGGAAGAATAGCAAAAAGACGTGGCGTGTATTTCCACACGGACGCTTGCCAGGCAGGATGTTATCTCCCGCTTGACACAAAAAAACTGAATGCCGATTTGATGACCCTCAACGGGAGCAAGATATACGGACCGAAAGGGACAGGTATGCTTTTCGTCAGGTCCGGGGTTAAGCTCCATCCGATAATCCACGGGGGCGGACAGGAATTCGGTCTCCGTTCAGGCACCGAGAACGTGCCTGGGATAGTCGGGTTTGCAAAGGCACTTGATATCTCGCAGAAGAAAAGAATTGTCGAGTCAAAAAGGCTGACAACTCTTAGAGACAAACTGATAAAGGGGATTTTGAAGAACATCCCGAAAACAATGCTGAACGGCCACGCTACGAAACGGCTTCCGAACAACGTGAACATAACGTTCCTTGATCTCGAAGGTGAGTCGCTCCTCCTCTACATGAACCAGAAAGGCATCTATGCTTCCACCGGTTCCGCATGCTCATCGGAATCGCTTGATCCGAGCCACGTGATTATGGCTTTGGGCCTGCCGCACGAGGCTGCTCACGGCAGCATAAGATTCTCGCTGGGCAGGCAGAATACGCAGAAGGATGTTGATTACGTACTCAAACAACTCCCGGATATGGTGAAGAGGTTGCGTTCTCTCTCTCCTGTCAAGTTTAGTGATAAGCCCAAGAGAGGGATAGAGGATGATGAATCCTCGGTCTGCGCATGAGGTGATGTTATGAAGAAAGGTAATGTTGAAAGCGGTGAGAAAGAATGGTTCTATTCCGACATTGTGAAAGAGCATTTCTTCAGGCCGAAGAACATATTCAGGACGGAGAAGGAAGCCAAGAGTTACAAAGCAGATGGAGTGGGAGTGGTAGGAAGCCCTGCCTGCGGGGACGTAATGAAGATGTGGATAAAAGTCGACGGGAAGAGTGACAGGGTCAAGGATTGTAAATGGGAAACCTTTGGCTGTGCTAGCGCAATAGCTTCCACATCCATGCTTTCCGTGATGGTCACGGAGAGGGGCGGCATGAAGATAGATGACGCGCTGAGACTGCAACCCAAAGACATACTGAAGAGGCTTCACGGCCTTCCGGCGAGGAAAATACATTGCTCAGTTCTCGGGGACAAGGCTCTGCGCGCGGCGATAAACGATTATTTCGTGCGCACCGGGCAGAAGAGCAGGGTCATCCATTCGGAAGGCCGGATGATAGATCCGGAGGTTGGCACGACCGATCTGGATATAGAACACGCTGTCCTCGAGGGCGCGAGTACCATAGAAGACGTGCAGAAGAAGTTGAAGGCAGGCGTGCACAACAAGAAGGTGATTCCCGAGGTGAAGAGGCTGATAGAATTATACAGGAAGAGACATTTCGGGAGCAAATAATTAAATCTTCTTTTTTCTGATAGAAGGATTTTTCTTGTGGCCGTTCTGGGAGCCCTCCATCATGACCCGTATGTAATTGAAGATTATCTGCGGGACGTCCAGTCCGGTGGCCTGCTCGAACCCCTCGAAGCCGGGCGAGGAGTTGACCTCGCAGACCTTGTAACTGTCCCCGTCGAAAAGTATGTCAACCCCGGCGATGTCGAGCCCTATGAGATTGGCTGATTCCACGGCGAGCCACTCCACAGCAGGGTTGAGCGCGAACGGCTCGACGCTTCCGCCGCGGGAGAAGTTTGCCTTGAACTTTCCCTCGCCGGCCTTCCTGAGCATCGCGCCTATCGGGCGGCCGCCTACAATGAACACGCGTATGTCCTTCCCCTTGCTCGAGGAGACGAACTCCTGCAGTATGACGTTCACCTTCGGGTCTTTGGACGTCTCCATGAGTTCCGCGAGGTCCTCGAGTTGGGAGTTGTTCTCGCAGAGGAATACGCCCTTCCCGTGGCTTCCGGAGACGTTCTTCAGTATGATCGGGTAAGTGAACTCGTTCTCTATGTGGGGTATGTCTATCGGGAACTTGGCCAGCATGGTTTTAGGGATCGGTATGTTGTTCTTCGAAAGGATTTGCATGGCAGCGAGCTTGTCCTTCGCGAGCTCTATGCTCTGGCTCGTGTTAAGGACGTGGACGCCAAGCTTCTCGAGATGCCGGATGACTGCCATCGCGAAGTAGGTCGTTCCGGCTCCCATCCTCGGTATCAGGCAGTCAGGAAGCTCAACCTCTTCGCCGTCGTAGAGTATGCTCCTCTTGTCATCCTTCGTCACGATTATGTCAAATGCCTCCGGCACGACCAGCCCGATGTCTATGCCCGTCTTCTCCGCGATCTCTACAAACCTCCTTTTCGAATACGAGTTCAGCTCGTCCGTTTTCGAAAGTATCCATACCCTCATTTGAGCACCTGCACAGCGAGCAAATCAAAAACTTCTTTTTAATAACCCCGCGAAGGCTTTTAATACTTATCGCCTTTTGGGCGCGTTTTTGACCCCGAATTGCTTTCATGGCACGCCGGGATGGGTTTTGAGCCGACTAGCGAATATGCATCTTTTTTAAATATATCATCACATTTTAGTATAATACGGATGATTCCATGCAGGTAAACGTCGAGAGAGGGAAATGCATATCGTGCTTTGGTTGCGTTAGCGTCTGCCCTGTGATGGCGCTCGAGGAAAAGGAGAGGTTTCCCGAATGCGACCAGAAGAAGTGCACGGGATGCAGCGTCTGCGTGAAGTTCTGCCCTGCGGGAGCGCTCAAGCTGGAGGGGAAGAGATGAAAGATTTGGTGAAATCCGAGTATGACGTGATAGTCGTAGGATGCGGACCTGCAGGGACAAGCACGGCAAAGGAGTGCGCTAAGAGGGGTTTGAGTGTTCTCGCGCTCGACAGAAATCTGGAGATAGGCACGCCCGTCCGCTGCGGAGAGGGGTTGAGCAGCAATTCCGTCAAGACGCTTAAGCTTGACCTACCTCAGAGCGCCATAGCCCAGACGATAAAAGGAGCGGTGGTATACGCGCCGAACGGAAGGAGAATAAAGCTCTCGTTCAAGGGAACTGATGGTTATGTCCTCGAGAGGAAGATGTTCGACAAGTGGCTCGCGATGGAGGCCAGCAGAGCTGGAGCCACGGTGATCGCCAAGAGTAATGTGTACGACGTCATAATGGAGAACGGCAAGGCCTGCGGCGTAAAGGCCAACATTGTCGGCGAGGACATGACGATAAAATCAAAGATAGTGGTTGCCGCTGACGGCGTGGAATCGGTGATAGCAAGGAAGGCCGGGCTCAGGTCGGCGAAGAATCCCATGTTCGTGGACTCAGGATTCCAGTACGAGATGGCGGGAATCGACCTCGAGAACCCGCACATGATCATACTCTACTTCGGCGCAAAGATCGCGCCGAGAGGCTACATCTGGATATTCCCGAAGGGAAAGGATGCCGCCAACGTGGGGATCGGGATAGGCGGAATGCTCGGAGGAGTGAACACCGCAAAGAAATATCTCGATGCCTGGATAAAGACCATGCCCGGACTGATGAAAGGTAGCATAATCGAGGTTAACGGCGGGTGCATACCTGTCGGGAACTTCATGAAGTCCATGGTTTCGGACGGCTGCCTCGGCGTGGGCGATTCCGTGAACCAGGTCAACCCCATACACGGCGGTGGAATAGCCGAGTCGATAAAGGCCTCCAGGATAGCCGCGGACGTTCTCGCGAAGGCGGTGAAGTCTGGTAACGTCTCCGCCGCAGGGCTTGAAGAGTATAACAAAAGATGGTGGGAGGAGCGCGGGGACTCGCTCAAAAACGTCGAGAAGGTCAGGGAGATGTTCGAGAAGATGAGCGACGAAGAGATGAACGACCTTGCAGAGGTGCTTTCGGGAGAGGACCTGGTGGATCTTGCCCACGGAAAGAATTTCGCAAAGCTGGCCAAGATCTATGCGAAGTACAAGATGAAGGGTATAAAGAGAAAGATAGGTTTATGAAAGAGCCCAAACCAAAGGGAAATGGCAGGATCATTGAGATAATCCGGATTCTTGAGAAGGAGTATAAAACACCTAAGATAGCGCTGGAATTCTCGAACCCGCTGGAAATACTTGTCGCGACCATACTCTCAGCACAGTGCACGGATGACCGTGTGAATGTTGTAACAGAAACGCTGTTCAAAAAATACAGGACCGTTAAAGATTACGCAAATGTAAACCAAAAAGTGTTCGAACGGGATATAAAATCCACCGGTTTCTACCGCAACAAGGCGAAGAACATCATATCCGCTGCAAAGACCATCCAGGAAAAGTTCGGGGGAAAGATCCCGGACAACATGGAGAATCTGATCACCCTCCCGGGCGTCGGGAGGAAGACCGCGAACATAGTGCTTGCCCACGGCTTCGGCAGGATCGAGGGCATAGCAGTCGATACTCATGTAGGAAGGCTGTCACAGCGTTTGGGTTTCTCGAAGAACAGCGACCCGAACAAAATCGAGCAGGATTTGATGACTCTGATCCCGCGCAGGCACTGGTATAAAATCAACTACATACTGATAATGCATGGTAGGGCAGTTTGTTCTGCCAGAAAGCCGGAGTGCGGGAAGTGCATAATAAGCAAATTCTGCCCTAAGATTGGGGTTAAGAAAAAGTAAATTAACTGCCTAATTTTATTATGACGTTTCCGTCGACTGACCTTATGACAGCGCCTGTTTTTAGTTTAAGGCCGCCTGTTGTTATTTCATTTTCTGCATAGCCGCATTCACCACCATATTCAGTAGCACAGCTCGATGTAACCTGATTGAGGTTGGGCACACCTCCAGGAGTCCCGCCGCCTGTCGGCCATGCGTTCTTGCAGTCCCCGTTAAGGCACAGCCATCTCGTATGGGTAGCGTTCCAAAGATTCGTAGGAGAACCTAATTCATACCTTTTTGGTGAATGATTATCATCGGGTATTATGTCGCCTCTGATAAACAACCGGCCAAATGCTTTAATGGCACTATAATCATTTCCCGGACCGTAGCCTTGAATGTAAAAATATGATGCAGCGGTAGTTGTTGTTCTTGGTGCATATGTGTAAAAGGATGCAGATGTGCCACCATATGATCTGACATAAAGGGCCGATGAGTTTGAAGTCAGGGAAAGTCCGTATGAAACGTCAGGGAATTTAAGATTGTGGCCATAATAATTCGTATATCCGGGTCCAGATGTGGGTGGGACGTAAGTAGAACCCATGGTCGAAAAATCCATGCTCGCATTCCCTGTCAGGTTTGTTCCCCGCCCGAAATTTATGTTGGAAAGGCCGAAGGCATAATTGCCGTCCTTGAATGTTCCCGGGCCTATCTCGCTTGCGGAGTGCCACATTCCCGGAGGATCGTCAGCCAGTGAAATCGCTGAAAATGAGATAAGGGATGACACTAAAACTAATGCAGCTATGAGAAGTTTGTTGAGACCGGCCCTCATGATTAATTATTGTCTGACAGTTGTATATATATCTTGGACCGGAAGCGGCCGGAGGCGCATTTATGGTTCCCGGGATGCGGCGTATTTTATGGTTGCCAGCGCATCCGTGGTCACATTGAGTCCGATCTTCCTGAGTCCTGACTCGTCCCCGCTGGTGAGCATGTGGGTGACATGCATCTCGCAGCCTGAAAGCCTTTTCAGGGATTCGAGAGCTTTCCTTGCCGTGGGATTGACGGAGCTGCTGACCGAAAGCGCTATGAGCACCTCGTCCACGTTGAGGCTTTCCGACCCCATGCCAAGAGTTTTTGTTTTCAGCAGGTCTATGCTTCCGAGGACGCTGGAGTCTATGAGTGGTATCCCGTCCGGGATGTCCGCCATCTCCTTTATCGCATTGATCACCGCTGCCGAGGAGGCATGGAGAAGCGGCGAGTTCTTTCCCGCTATTATCCTGCCTTCAGGAAGTTGTATAGCCGCGCCGCAGAATATGCCCCTGTTCCCTTTGCCGGCTTCTCTTGCATCTTCGGATGCCTTCCTTGCAGGCACAACCACCAGCCTGTCCTCCGGGCGCAGACCTGACCTCTTCATTATCTCCTCTATCCTGTGCACGGTCTCCTTGTTTTCCATGCCCATGAAGAACTCCTTTTTGTACCTGAAGTATCTTCTTATTATCTCCTGTCTCGCTGCCTCGCGGCAACTCTCATCATCCATTATGCCATCCCTCGCCTTGTTCACGCCCATGTCTGTGGGAGACATGTATGGCACGCCGCCTTTTCCGGCCCATATCCTTTCAAGAATTTTCTTAAGCAGGCTGAAGTTCTCGACGTCCCTGTTGTAGTTCACGGCCTCTATGCCGTGCTCCTTCCTGTGGAAGGGGTCTATCATGTTGTAATCCCCAAGGTCCGCTGTCGCGGCCTCGTAGGCAACGTTTACCGGGTGAGCTATGGGCAGATTCCATATCGGGAAGGTCTCGAACTTGGCGAAGCCTGACATCATGCCTTTTTTATGGTCATGATATATCTGCGACAGGCAGAGAAACATCTTTCCGCTCCCGCCACCGGGGCCCGTGACAACAACGAGCGGTTTCTCTATCTCGATATATGGCTGGGAGCCATACCCGCTCTCGCTCACCACGGAGTCTATGTCGTTCGGGTAGCCTTTGATCTCCGTGAAAACGTACACCTTTATACCGAGGTTTTTCAGGTACCTGATGAACCTGTCCGCGAGACTCTCCCCGTTGTATATCGTCACCGCGACGCAGGAGACGTCCAGCCCGTTTTCCCTTATGTCTTGGATATCCTTGAGGGTCTGCTGGTCATAGGGCAGTCCTGAGTCACCTCTCATCTTGCCGCGCTGGATATCCCTTGCGCTGAGGCAGTATATTATCTCCACGTTCCCGGCCATCTTCCTGAAGAGCCTTATCTTGGCATCGGGAAGGTAACCCGGCAGCACTCTTGCCGCGTGCAGGTCCGAGCACAGCTTCCCTCCAAATTCCAGATAGAGCCTGCCGTCAGAGCTGCTTATCCTCCGCATTATCTCTCTGGATTGGGAATCAAGATATTTTTCCGTGTCGAAGCCTTGTTTTTTCTGAGAAGAAACTGGATTGGTCTGTTCCGACATAATTTATAATGCAGCCTAAAATTAAAAAGGCAGCCGTTATCCAAGGCACTTCCTGACGAACTCGAGAAATATGGGATTCGGCCTCAGAACCCGGGATGTGAACTCCGGGTGGAACTGGGTGGCAAGGAAAAAGGGATGGTTCCGCATCTCAAGGATCTGCATGATCTCCCCCGAGCTGTCGTGGCCTGAAAACACGAGGCCTTTCTTTTCCAGTATCTCCCTGTATTCCGGGTTGAGCTCCCAGCGGTGGCGGAAGCGCTCCCTCGCCTTCGTCCCTCCATAAATCTTCCCGGCAAGGGTTCCCTTGTTTATTATAACGTCCTGGCCGCCGAGGCGCATGGTGCCGCCTTTCTTGTAAACGCTCCTCTGGGACGGGAGCAGGTCTATCACAGGCTGGGAGGTTTTAGGATTAATCTCCGTGCTGTTCGCGTGGCTGAGCCCGCATACGTTCCTCGCGAACTCTATGGAGGCCAGCTGGAAGCCGTAGCAAAGTCCGAGGAAAGGTATCTTCTTCTCGCGGGCATATCTTATGCAGGCAATCTTGCCTTCCGCCCCGCGCGGGCCGAACCCTCCGGGGACGAGTATGCCGTCAACCCCCTTGAGAAGGCTTGCAGCGCTGGCCTTGCCCGTTTCTATGTCCGTGGTTTCTACCCATTTCAGGCAGACGCTAGCTCCGTTCAGGCCGGCAGAACATCTTAGGGACTCGATTATGGAAACATATGAATCATGAAGCTCTGTGTATTTCCCCGTTATCGCTATGTTCACGGTTTTCTTGGGGTTCTTCATCTTACCGGCCAGGGAAATCCAATCCTTCATGTCCCTACTGCGCGTCCTAAGGCGGAAGTGGCTTAACACACGATCGGTCATCCCCTGATCCTCCATTATCATCGGAACCTCGTATATATTCTCAACGTCAGGGCCTGAGATTATGTTCTCCTTCTTGACCCCGCAGAAGAGTGAGAGCTTCTCGCGCGTCCTTTCGGCGAGCACCTTGTGCGCACGGCAGAAGATGAAGTCAGGCTGTATCCCTATCTCCCTGAGCTTCTGCACGCTCTGCTGAGTTGGTTTGGTCTTCTGCTCCCCGACCGGCCCCATCACCGGGACGAGCGTGCAGTGGATGAACAACACATCTTCAGTGAGTGACATCTCCCTGCATGCCTCGAGAAAGACCAGGTTCTCTATGTCCCCGACTGTTCCTCCTATCTCTATGAGCACGAAATCCGTGTCTGGTTTCGCCACGCTTTTGTACCACTCCTGGAGTTCCGTGGTTATATGGGGGATGATCTGGACTGTCTTCCCGAGAAAGCGGCCTTCTCTCTCCTTGCTGATCACATGAAGGTAAATCTTGCCTGTAGTTATGTTGTTCCTGCGCGTCAGGTTGATCCCGAGAAATCTTTCGTAGTTCCCGAGATCCATGTCCACCTCGCTGCCGTCATCAAGCACAAACACCTCGCCGTGCTCTATCGGGTTCATGGTCCCGGCATCCACGTTCACGTAGGGATCAACCTTTATGGGCTCGATCTTATACCCTCTCGATTCGAGTAGCCTTCCCAGAGAGGCGGTAAGAATCCCTTTGCCGAGCCCGGAGATTACCCCGCCTGTGACAACGATAAAACGAAGCTTTCTGTTCCCCGGCATGATATTCTATGAAACCCGGGATTTAAAAATATGGCGCGTTAAGGTTTCTTCTTGCCCGCAGTTCCATGATGCTCTATCTCTTTGGTTATGGCTTTTACCGGGCACTCATTAAAACAGACGAGGCAGCCTTTGCATAACTGGTAGTCTATCACAGGGCCTTCGCCTTTTGCGTCCCGCTTCCATTCTATGGCTGATTCGGGACAGACCATCCAGCACGTCTTGCAGCGGATGCACCTGCCAAGGTTTATCTCGGGCCTGAACATCCTCCACTCGCCCGTGTTCCTTCTGACGGAACTTCCAGGCTCCCTTATGTGGGGGACGCCTCTCACCCTCTCATACACCAGCTTCTTCTCCTCTATCATGCCATCACTCTTCACTTTTCGCATTTAATTCTATTGTCAGTTTATTTCTTTTGCTGAGCCTGCTGAAGCTGCTCAGGCTGGGAATATTTCTGTGGCTCCGGCTGTTTCGATTCCACCATCGCGCGGATCCCCTCGAGGTCTATCTCTATCTCCTTTGAAAGCCTGGCCTGCTCGAACCTGGTCAGGGACCTTCTCTCCTCGAGGACCCTCAGGTTGTTCTCTATCTGGTCCAGCTTGGCGAGTAAGTTTGATCTCGTCGGTTCCTTCTTCTTAAGTGACCTTTCTCTCAGCCTGTCCCAACGCTTCCTGATCATCCTCAGCCTGTGCTCCCTTCCGAACAAAAACCCCATCATAGCATCACCTACTTAACGTTTCTCCAGCAGAGCCTGGAAGCCGATATGTTCGACTCAACCATATTCCCGTGGCCAGCCTCCTCCAGCTCCTCCTTTATCGCCTTCTCAAGGCTCCCGGCCGGGAACATTTCCGTGAGCTTCAGGAAGGCGCCCAGCACCGCCACGTTGGGTATCGGCTTCCCCAGCGCCTTCATGGCTATGCCCGTGGCGTCTATATAGTGCGTCTTCAGCCCGGCGAAGCCGGAGAGCTTCTTTTCCGAGTTTATCAGTATGAACCCGTCCTTCTTCAGCCCGGCTGAAACGACCTCAGGGTCGAGCGTCGGGTCGAGCAGTATGACGAAGTCAGGAGCGAATACATAACCTCTCGTGCCTATGGCCTCTTTCGAAATCCTGCAGAATGAGGCTAGAGGAGCGCCTCTCCTCTCCGAGCCGTATATTGCAAAATCCTGGGTCTGGAGGCCGGAAAGGAACGCAGCCCTTCCAAGTATCCTCGCGGTCATCCTGACCCCCTGCCCTCCGCGCCCGTGTATTCTTATCTCGTAAATCCCCAATCACCTTTGCTATTCAGTAGACTAGTTAAACGACACTGATGTAATCAGTGTCTTCAGGTCACTACCACCACAGTCCCTTGCGGACCAGATGCCTTATCCTCGGGTTCTTGACCCCTGCCATGGAGAACATCTCCTGCTCAAGCTCATCTTTTATGTGGACGTATGACCTCCTGGTCTTGTATTCGAACCCAGAGAATACCAGCATGACCACCATGCTTATGATGATCACGTTCATGTCGGCGAATATGAGCCCGAAGACCAGCCCCATGAACGTTGCCGCAAAGGCTATGGCACAGATAAGGGAGAGCGTGTTCCACTCCTGCACGAGGGCCTCGTATTTTTTCAGAATTGCATGATGTCCTTCCATACCAACACCCGATTAATAATTGGGGGCGGGTCGTTATATTGTTTTAGAACTCCCATACCCTGTCCAGTATGAGATGGAGGCCGTAGCCGATGATCGCGAAGAGGCCGAGGACCAGGCTGACCCCCACGGCAGCGAAGGCTATGGTGATCCCAAGGAACGAGACCAGCGCATACCTCCACCTGTGGAGTGACTTCTTCCCCCTGTGGGTGAATGGGAGGTGCTTGTAGAAATAAAAGGCCACGAAGCCGGATATGGAGATCATGACCACCTTCTCGAATGCCCCTGTGGCTGACTGGAGGATCACGAAGGCCACAAGGAGATAGAGCAGCAGAAAGAACGCCACCTTCCTAATCAGGGATTTGGGATGGTCCACATCCGGGGCCATGGAGAAGAACGAGAGCGTGACCAGCGAGCCGAATGCGAGCGATACGGTCATCGGCATGAATAAGCCTATCCCGACAAAGGCGAGAAAAGCCCCTATCACGTGAAACTTCCATTCCATGGTTTAATCTTGGATGCGGACAAAGATAAAAGTTAATTTATTACCGGAGTGAAAAAATGGGTTTGCCGATTCTATTTTATTATCCTGACGTCCACGGCCTTGACGCCCTCGGGCGAGGCCATGAACGGGTTGATGTCCAGCTCCTTTATGTGCTCCCTGCACATCATGGAGCATACGTTCATGATGGTGCTTATCACCTTGGCCTTGTCTATGGGCTGCTCCCCGCGGAAGCCGTCGAGAACCTTTGAGAACTTGACCTCGCTGATCATCTCTTCCGCATCCTCTCTGGTCAGAGGACATATCCTTATTGATGTGTCTTTCAGCAGCTCGGTGAATATCCCGCCAGCCCCGAAAAGCACTACGGGACCAAATTGTTCATCCAGCTTGCCGCCTATGATCAGCTCATACCCGCTGGCCTGCTCCTGGACGACCACTCCTTCTATCTTCGCGTCCCTCTTGTACGCCCTGGCATTCCTAAGGATCTTGTCCCAGGCCTCAGCCAGCTCTTTCCTGTCGCCTATGTTCAGGATCACGCAGTGGGCCTCTGTCTTGTGGATTATATCAGGGGATTCCACTTTCATGACCACCGGGAAGCGGAGCCTGAGCTTATCCAGACCTTTCCTGTCCTTCACGAAGAGCTGGTCAACGATGGGTATTCCGTATTTTTTGAACAGCCTCCTGCACTCCTCTGAAGACAGCTTGCCCATAATAGAATAATGCCGGGGAATCTTAAATATTCGGGCGGTCAATTATTCATTGGTGTCCTTATGTGCATCGCTCTACCCGGTGAGGTGATCTCGATAAAGGACAATATGGCAAAGGTCGACATCCTCGGGATAAAGAGGAGCGTTGTCTTGGAACACCTGAAAGGGGTCAGGAAGGGCGATCACGTGCTCGTGTTCCGCGACTTCGCGATAGAGAGGCTGACGAAGCGGAAGGCTGACCAGCTGGCAAAGGATATCAAGGACGTTTGATTGTGATAATTATGGCCATGAAAATCGTCAAGGGGTTTGAGACGTTTCCCATAAGGAACAAGGAGCTGTTTTTGAGATACGCAATCCCCTGCGGGAAGGTGCTCGTGAAGAGGGGGGAGCTGAGACAGGAGATGTTGGATAAGCTTGACCGCTCTGTCAAAGAAGGCAGGGAGATCGACTTTCCCATAGAGAGTGTGTTTAAGGTCGCTTCTCGTATGTGCACGATCATCGCTAGGGAGGAAGGTAAAAGCGAAATTGACGACGACGTAATCCGGAGGTATTTTCTTTTCGAACACGAAAAGGCCATAAAGTGGAGGAGCATGTTCTATCCGGACGTCAAGCTGCGCGACTGCCTTGTCTATCCTGCCCGGGTGATGGACGCGCGGGACATGATCAGGCTGAGCACGCCCATCGGCCAGAAGCTGGTGGCGAACACCTTCGAGAACGATTTGCGCAGGCGCGACTGGGTGAGCCTGCATTATGATCACATATCCGAGAAGCTGGATGAGACCACTGCCAGGAAGATGATGAAGAGGAGAGTATGAGGAAAGATTTGTTCGGGATAATTCTTGCACTGCTCGCCGCGGTAGTGTCGGGTGTCGCCATACCGCTTAACAAGCTGTTCGTCGTCAATATGGACCCGGTGGTCTTCACCGCGTTCAGGGCAATCATAATAGGTGTGATCTTCCTTGGGCTCTCCCTGGCCACAAGAGGCTTCAAAAAAGACCAAATCGGAAAGAACTGGAAAGGCCTTGCGGTGATCGCAATCCTTGGCGGAGCGCTGGCCTTCGTGCTGTTCTTCTCCGGATTGAAGCTCACTACTGCAGGCAGGGGAGCTTTCCTGCAAAAAACACTGCCGCTATATGCGGCCGTGTTCGCATTCCTGATCCTCAAAGAGAAGATTAGCAGGAAGCAGGGGCTCGCCATGCTTGCGATGCTCGCCGGGACGGCAATAATCTTCCTTACAGGGATTCCGGCCGCGGAGATGTGGGCAAGCCCGACCTTGGGTGATGCCCTGATAATCGCAGCCACGATTTTGTGGGCTCTTGAGGCCGTGCTGGCAAAGAAGGCCATGACCGGCAGTTGCTCTAATCTCCTGGTCTCATTCTCAAGGATGTTCTTCGGGGGGCTCATACTCTTCGGGGTGGTCCTGATCTCTGGCAAGGCTGGCATGCTGTTCAGTCTCAGCCCGCTCCAGATCGTCAACATCCTGGTCTCCACAGGCGTGCTGTTCTGCTACGTCCTCCTATGGTTCGCGGCGCTCAGGTTCACGGAAGTGACCAAGGCAGCGACGCTCCTACTGATCGCACCTGTGGTATCGCTGATCCTTGGTTTCTTCTGGTTCTCGGAACCGGTCCCGCTCCTTCAGCTCGCTGGATCAGCGGTCATACTGATAGGGGCATATTTTGCAGCAAGGGTGGAGAGCCTGCACGCAGGAGTTTAGAAACAGAGGTTATTATATCTCAGCAGGCCTGCCTTTCCTGTGTATGGTTTCCGTGTAATCGGCCACGTTCTGGAGGGCCTTGGAGAAGCATGAATCCGCGCCTATGACGAGAACGTGTTTCCCTTTCTTCTTGGCCAGCTGGAGCGCCGGCAGGAAGTCCGCGTCTCGCGAAACCAATGCTATTATTTCAGCGCTGCCCTCATAGACCGCCTTCACCATCTCCACGGCCACGGATACGTCCACGTCTGCCTTATCGCCTGCGATGACCACTCTTGGCTCGAATCCCTGGTTGGAGATCGCCTCTATGAGCTTGCCTGAGGCATGCTGGTTGAGAAAGACCTTGCCCGAGACAACGCGGCCATATTTCTCAGCCGTCTTCTTCAGCTCCCCGAGGTCGATGCTGAACTCCTTCCTGATCATGTTTGGGCCGTCGACAAACAGAGCGATCCTTTTCTTTCCTTTCCCGAACATATTTCAGACCACTTATTCCTTTTGAAATGTCTGATATTTAAAGGAAAATTCCCAATTTATATTATGAGCTGTCCTAACTGCGGATGCCGGGTGGAATCAGGCTGGGAGTACTGCCCGAAATGCGGGTCCAGGCTTGAAAGAGGCCTCTCAGACATATTCTCAAGGGTGGAGAAGGAAGCCGAAGAGATGAGCAAGGCATTCGAGAAGAACTTCGAGGTGTTCAACCTCCCGTCCGGACCTAGGCAGAAGCCCGTAAGCAGAGGGTTCTCCATAAAGATAGTCCAGGGGTCCGGCCAGAAACCCAAGGTCAGCGTGAACACCTTCGGAGACGTGGACAGGAAAGGGCTGGAGAACGAGATCAGGAAACTTGGCGTTATCAAGGCCCCTTTGGCTGATGCCAGAATATCGAAACCGCTCCACCAGGAGGCAGCGGGTCTGAGCAGGCCGACGCCATCATCCACGGAGGAGCCGAAGACCAGCATAAGGTGCGTCGGTAACAGGGTGATCGTGGAGATGAGGCTTCCGGGCGTGGCTCCCGATGACATAGAGGTGGTTTCCCTCCAGAGCAGCATAGAGGTGAAGGCGGTTGCAGGGGACAAGGCCTACTTCAAGATACTCACTAGGCCTGAGAGATCGCACATTCTAAAGAAGGAATTTTCAGGCGGGATTCTGCGCCTTGAGATAGGCTCATAAGGCTGATATATCGGCTTTACAATTATAGATTGTGAAAAACAGAATACCTTTCCTTCCGTTGCCTTACACGAAGATTCTGGGAATAACGGAGCACCTTCTGGGGATAGGGGAGGCGCTGTCGAAGGTATTCCCCTCGCTCGAGTTCGAATTGGAGCAGGCAGAGTTCGAGGTGAGCCCGAGAAGGTGGGCGTCCATCGCGATCTTCGCGTTCATATTCTACTTCATGCTCATCTTCGGCCTGCTGTTCATGGTGACGGCGCTCGCGGCCAGGACGGAGCTCATGATATCCATGGCCATATCGCTGCTCTCCGGGCTGGCCATAGGGTCCGCCAGCATGATGTTCCTGCTGTTCTATCCCAAGCTCTCGTCCACCAAGAAGATCAGGGAGATAGAGAAGAACCTGCCCTATGCGCTCCATCACATACTAGTGGAGGTGAGGTCCGGGGTCCCGCTGTACAACTGCATGACAGCCATAGGGGGAAGCGACTACGGCGTCCTCTCCAGGGAGTTCAGGAAGGTCGTGAACGAGATAAACACGGGGAAGTCTGAGGTGGATGCGCTCGAGAAGCTGACCAGGAACACCCCGTCGCTCCACTTCAGGAGGGTGATGTGGCAGCTCATAAACACCCTGAAGTCGGGGGCGGACATAGGCGACACGATAAAGGAGATCGTGGAGAACATGTCAATGGATCAGAGGGTGGCGATAAAGAAGTACGGCTCCCAGCTCAATCCGCTCGCGCTCATGTACATGATGATCGCGGTCATATTCCCGACGCTGGGGATAACCTTCCTGCTCGTGCTCTCTTCCTTCACCGGCTTTAATATGAACATGGAGATGATACTGATGGCGATAATGGCCGGCCTGATATTCTTCCAGTTCATGTTCATAGGCCTTGTAAAATCAAGGAGGCCTCCGGGGATAGATTAGCATGTTCTACAGGCTTTTTCCAAGGGGTTACAGGAATAAGATAGGTGAGATGCTGACGTACACGGGCATAAAGTCCAGCCCGGAGAGGTACATCAACAAGTCGGTGGTGATCAGCCTTGTGGTCGGAACGGCCGCCTCAATTCTGGCTATGGAATATCTCCTGCCGGCGTTCATAGCCGGCTTCATCGGGATGTTCATAATGATGAACGGCTGGCTCATGCTCGCCATAGACAAGAGGAGGGATTTCGTCGAGCGGGTGCTTCCTGATGCTCTTGAGCTGATGGCCGCGAACATAAGAGCCGGTTTTATACCAAGCAGGGCCATAATGCTCAGCGCCAGGCCGGAGTTCGGGCCGCTGTCCGAGGCCATAAAAAAGAGCGGGAAGGAGATAATGACAGGGAAGTCCTTCTCCGAAGGTTTGTCAGAGATACCCAGGCACATAAAATCCAGGGTGCTGGAACACACGATAAAGCTGATAGCAGAGGGTTCGCGCGCCGGAGGTCAGCTCGTCTCCCTGCTCGATGAGAACGCCATAGACATAAGGAGGCGCCAAGCCATACAAAAGGAGATAAAGGCCAACATACTCATGTACGGGATATTCATAGTATTCGCCGGGGTGCTCGCCGCTCCCCTGTTATACTCGCTTTCCGGATTCCTCGTGACCACCCTTGGCTCGATAGGCCCGTCAGGTGCAGTCCCTGAATCCCTCCCCGCCGGGATGAAGATGTTCAGCCTGGGCTCATCAATATCCCCGGATTTCCTTTTCATATACTCCTTCATGTCGATAGCCATAACGTCAGTCTTCTCCGGGATGATAATAGGGATCATAGGCTCCGGAAGGGAGAAGGAGGGCTTCAAATACGTGCCCATATTCGTGGTCGTATCGCTGGCCATCTTCATGGCTTCAAGGATCCTGATAGGGATAATGTTCTCCGGATTCGGCCCGAAATAGGAGTTGTCTTCCGCTAATCCGACAGGCAGTATGTAAACCGGTGAATTCTGTTACAAGTCTTATATACCAGTTGGCACCAATTATAAATTGATAATATGAAAGGACAATCTGCAATGGAGTATTTGATGACATACGGATGGGCTATACTGATAGTGATTATAGTGGCAGCAGCGCTGTATGCCCTTGGCGTCTTCACGCCATCGAGTTCAGAGACGGAAGCGAGATTCGCGACCCTTGGTACATCTCCGGCCCACACGCTGGCGGCTTCAAACGACCTTCTGTTCATAAAGCTGCCCAACCAGGTGGGAAAGACAATAAACGTGTCAAGTGTTGCAGCGGAACCGACAGCAGGGGGAATCGGCTGCACAGTGAACGACACGACAACGAATGGATCATTCAACATAGCTCCCGGAGAGATAGTGCAAACATCAGTGGATTGCGCAGCGCTCAGCCTGTCAGCAGGTGATGCGTATTCGCTCAAGGTAACCATAGCATACATACCGCAGGGTGGATATGCGAAGACGGACAGCGCCACTGTCACAGGGATTGTTGTACAATAAATCCTTCTGGCCCTCTTTCGTTTGTCTTGATTTTTTTATTTTTATTTTTAATCATCCAGTCTTCTCTCTGCCTATTATGCCGTATTTATTCCAGAAACGACAGAAATATTCAATATGGTGGACCAGCAGCTCATCGACTACATCTCCGAGAACCTTAAAAACGGTTTTTCTCCGGAGAACATAAGGGAGCAGCTGGTAAAGTACGGCTGGAGCGAGCAGGATGCTGACTCTGCCATTGGCATAGCCATGTCAGACCTCCAGTGGACCCCTCCGAGAAGGCCGGACGAGATGATGCCTGCCGCGAAAGGTGGGGGCAAGAAATCCAGGAAGAAGCTGATTATTCTTCTTGCTGCGGTCCTTGCCGCCATAGTGATCGTTTTCACGCTGTCGCTTCTGGGGATGATCCCCGGGCTAAATCTGATGCAGATGCTGCCTTTCGGAGCGCAGCCCTCGCAGGCCGGGTTTTCAGCGCTGGGAGTCTCTTCATCCCATGTGCTGAAATCCAATGGTCTGCTCAGGCTCAATATCCCGAACTCACTCTCTGACACCATAGAGGTTTCGAGCATCTCCGTCTCCACCGCGAGCGGGGATTCGAACTGCAACATATACATGGTGCCCACGACAGTCTACCCGGGCTCCTCAAAGGACATAAGCATAGACTGCACGTCACTTGGGTATGCAGCCGGGCAGAGCTACTCGCTGCTGGTATCAGTGACGTACAGGACCGAGGGCGGGTATGACACGGTGGACACGGCGACGATATCCGGATCGGTTTCCAGTTCTTAAATGCTTTCAGTGGTTTGAGTACTATGTTCAAGCAGGTAATAATCGTGAGGAAGGATGTGGGTATGGAGAAGGGCAAGCTCGCCGCCCAGGTGGCCCACGCAAGCCTCGGGGCCTACAAGGAGGCAGGCGAATCCGACAGGGATGAATGGGAAGCAGAAGGCTCCAAGAAAGTCGTTCTGAAGGTAGACAGCCTGAAGGAGATCATCGAGATATACGATAAGGTCAGGAAGCGGCTTCCCTGTTCGCTGGTGAGAGACGCGGGAAAGACCCAGGTAAGCTCGGGCACCGTGACCGCGCTTGGCATAGGCCCGTGCAGAGAAGAGGATATCGACAAGATAACGAAGCACCTCAAACTTCTGTAAGCTTTTATAAATTATGGATTGTATTAAAACCGTATGAACGATGAAAAGGTCCAGGAGAAATACCTCATTTTCCAGCTGCTCCAGCAGAACCTGGAGGCGCTGAAGCAGAATCAGGAACTGGTCAAGAAACAACTGGACGAGATACTCATGACCGCAGGCGTTCTCAGGGAACTCGGCAGGATAGGGAAGGAGGAAGAGATAATGATACCCCTCGGCGGCGGCTGCTTCGGGACCGGGAAGATAACCGACAACAAGAACGTTACCGTGGACATAGGCGCTGGCATCATGCTCAGCAAGGACGTGGAATCAACCATATCGTTCCTCGGGGCCAGGGAGAAGGAGCTCGAGGATGCGTCCAGGCACCTGATAGAAGAGATGAACAAGATCGCGAACAAGATGAACGAGCTTGGGTCTGAGATCCAGTCGATGGCCGGAGAGAGCTGAAGACCGGCACTAATTTATCGAGCCCGCTGCAATATTATTATATGCTGGTGCTGTTGCTGCTTGGGATGATAGCCTTTTCTGTAGCAGCCGTGGTCTCCAAAGACCTTCTAGTAGCCTCTGTCTTCCTGTCCATGGTATCATTCATGCTTGCGCTTTCCTTCCTCATGCTCCAGGCCCCCGACATAGCGATAACCGAGGCCGCCGTAAAGGCAGGGCTCGTGGGCATCATATTCGTGGTGGCAATAATGAAGACGAGGAGGATGGAAAAATGAACGCAAAGCTTCTTCTGTTCCTCGCATGCCTGCTGGTCATATCCGGATTTTTCATGTTCGTGTTCCTTAACCCGGGATTCAATTCATGGGATAACAAGAAGGTGTCCGGGTATTACATCAAAAACATGGTAAAGGACATAGGAGCCGCGAGCGAGGTCAGCTCCATAACCTGGGATTACAGGGGGTTCGACACGCTGGGGGAGGAGACCGTCCTCTTTACCGCGGCCGTGGGCGTGCTCACAATCGTGACCATAGGGCTGAGGAAGGGTGCTTAGATGGACGTGATAATAAAGACCGTGTGCAAGTGGCTTCTTCCATTCATACTGCTATTCGGAATCTACATAATATTCCACGGGCACCTTACTCCGGGAGGGTCATTCCCCGGGGGCGCCATAATAGCTGCGGGCATGGCGATGACAGCCGTGGCATTTGGCCTGAAAAGCGCTGAGAGGAGGCTGAACGAAAAGACCACGGGCATACTAGAAGTCCTCCTCGCCGTATCGCTTGCCCTGCTGATATTCGTTGAGCTCCCCATGAGGAGCATGCTGGAGCAAACGGGGAACCTGTTCGAAATATGGAGCGCGCAGACCGTCCTCTTCCCCAACGTGGTTGGAGGGGTGATGGTTGCGATGTCGCTCGTATTGATAACCTATATGATGATGAGCGAGTGAAAATATGCTGGAAATATACGTGACGTTCGTGGCGATGGTCGCAATCAGCATATACTGCATAGCCTGCAAGAGTAATCTGATAAAGAAGCTGTTAGGCCTTGGCATCCTGACGGACGCAATCCATCTGCTGATCATCTCGACCACATTCAGGGATAAAGGGATAGCTCCCATATTAACTCCCGAAAACGTAAACTTGTTCTCGTCGTTCTCGGTCGATCCTCTGCCACAGGCGCTAGTCCTGACATCCATAGTGATAAACCTGAGCACCACTGCACTTGCTCTAGCTCTTGCTGTGGCGGCATACAGGAGATTCAAGACGCTCGATACCGAAAAGATGAGGACACTGGGGGGATAGCATGATAATGATAATGCTCTTTGTGCTGTTCTCCTCCGCCTTCCTCACGCTGCTCTCTAAAAAATACATAGTCTCGATAGCAGGGATAGCATTTGCATTCGCCTCAATGCTCTTCATGTCGCTCACCCCAGATATGCAGGTGTTCTACTTCTCCGGATGGGTGGCTCCATTGGGGATAACCTGGGCGATGGACAGGATGAGCCTGCTGATGGGTGTCCTGGTGACAGGCGTGGCTTTAGCATGCGCCGTCTTCTCTGCCAGATACGTGAGTCACGACAAAAACAAGTATTACACGCTTCTCTGCCTCCTGACCATCGGGCTGATGGGCATATCTCTCACCGGGGACATATTCAACCTCTATGTCTTCATGGAGATAACGTCCATAGCGTCATACGCTCTCATCGCCTTCCCGATGAAAAAGATGTCGGTGGAGGGATCGATAAAATACCTTATAATAGGCTCCCTTTCATCTTCGGTGATCCTGATAGGTATCATCATGCTTTACGGCCTTACAGGCACGCTCAACATGGCCGACCTGGCAACAAAGGTGTCAGCCACGCCCGAATTCCTGGCGATACTCGGGGTCATTATTGCAGGGCTCGCCACAAAAGCTGCTCTGGTCCCGCTGCACTTCTGGCTCCCTGACGCCTATTCGATTGCGCCCAGCCCCATATCCGCGATGCTCTTCAGCGTGATAAAGGGGGCGAGCATCTACATGACGATGAGGGTCGTTTTCACTATATTCGGGCTGGGCGGGGTAATGTGGGTATTCATCATATTTGGGGTCATCACCATGATAGTCGGGGGGTTCATGGCGCTTCTACAAAATGACATAAAGAGGCTGCTGGGGTATTCCAGTATAAGCCAGACCGGATACATATTCGTTGCGATAGGCACGGGAACGCTCCTTGGCATTTCCGGCGGAATATTCCACATGATAAACAACGTGCTTCTCAAAAGCATGCTTTTCCTCTGCTTCGGGATAGTCATATGGCACACCGGAACCAGGAAGATGGACAAGCTCGGAGGGCTCGGGAAACAGATGCCATGGGTAGCCTTCTGCTTTGCCGTTGGAGCCCTTAGCATTGCAGGGCTGCCGCCGTTCAGCGGGTTCGCTTCCAAATGGGTGATATACGTAGCCACATGGGAGATAAGCCCGGTTTTGACCGCAATATCGGTAATAATGTCCGCGATCACGCTCGCATATTTTCTGAAGGCCTTCTCGTGCATATTCCTCGGGCAGGGAGAGAAAAAAGTGGTGAAGAAGACGCCGGTGCTCATGCTCGCCCCTGTGCTGATCCTCACGGCAATAATCCTTGTGATAGGGATATTCCCGGAGACATTCTTCTCCATATCACAACAGGCGGCAGGCGATTTATTAAACCAGGCTCAATATATAAAAGCGGTTCTGGGAGTGGTCTGATCATGTTCGAGCAATGGAGTCTGTTTGCAGCCGGGTTCTTCGGGTTCGTGATTCTGGGGATGGTCATCTACATGATGGGCAGCAGGCCATCCAGAAAGGATATACCACATGACAGCAAGAGAGAGGTCTATATAGGAGGAGAGAAATATAACAGTGAGTTCGCCGGGCCGGATAACTTCTACAGAACAATCACTGGGAGCCATCTGATGGCGAGTCTCAGGAGGCTCCATTCCGGGAGCATATCAGACTACGTCTTCTGGGTTGTGGTTGCATCAGCATTCATGATAATACTTGTGGTGGTGTCTTTCGCATGAAAGGGGGAAGGAAGGCGGGTCTTAGAAAAAGAATCGCGGCACAGTGCATGAAGAGGTCGCCCTGGATTCTCCACATGGGCGCAGGAGGCTGCAACGGCTGCTCGATAGAGATAGTCTCGAGCCTGACGCCTAAATATGATTTGGAAAGATTCGGCATACTATCCAAGGGGTCTCCGAGGCACGCGGACATCCTCGTCATAGAAGGGGTCGTCACCAAAAAGATAAAGGACAGGCTTATCAGGATATACCAGCAGATGGCTGAACCCAAATACGTGATGGCGGTGGGATCATGCGCCATAAGCGGAGGGGTCTTTTTCGACTCATACAATTTTGCCGGCCCGCTTGACAAGATAATCCCAGTGGACGTCTATGTCCCGGGATGCCCGCCCAAGCCGGAAGCGATAATAGACGGCATCACCAAGATACTCAAGAAAATGGAGGAGAAATGATGGGAATAGAAAAGGTTCTTAGGGAGGTCGACAGCGGGATGAAGAAAGAGGGCGGATCATTCTGGATCACGGTGAAGAAAGAGGAATTGAAGAAGCGGCTCAAATACCTGAAGGCATCAGGGATTAATCGCATATCCTCGATCACGGGCGTGGACACGGAAGCGGGAATAGAGGTGATATATCACCTCTGGCATGATGAGGGATTCATCAATTTAAAAACCTTGCTGCCGAAGGACAGGCCTGAGACAGACACGATAATAGATCTCTTCCCCGGAGCAAACCTCTTCGAGCGCGAGCTCATGGAGATGCTCGGAGTGAGGATCAGGGGACATCCCAACCCGAAGAAGTTGTTTTTGTCAGAGGATTCCCCGGAGAGCCCGCTGAGAAAGAGCTGATTCTACCTGAACCCTATCGCATAGTACGCAACCACGGACGAATCGTCTCCCGTGACATCGCCTGATGTCGTGTGGTTTATCACTTCGCACTTACTAAAGCCCAATTTCTTCATGGCTGACATCAGTATCGCTATCGGGCCGAAGCCGCAGACAGATGCATCGTTCTTCTCGAGCACCCTGAAAAATCCGTTCACGTCTCCCTTCTTTATCATCTCTATGGCCGCAGAGTCTTTCTTCTCGGCAACCTCTTTCGGGAGATAATGCGAGAAGTCAGAAGAGGCGATCAGCCTCGCGTCGTGACTTTTCATTGCTGAGGCTATCGTTTCTCCTATCTTTATGCACTCCCCGAGAAACCCTTCGGAATATTCCAGGTTCTGGACGCAGAGAGGGACGAACTCAAACCTAGTGAATATGTGCTGGAGAAAAGGTAGTTGCACCTCGACAGAATGTTCGCGAACGTGGGCGAGAGCATCTTCGCTTATCAGATCGCATCTGAGCAGGTCTTTGGCAATCCCGGAGTCTATCCTTGCTGGCCCGAGCGGCGTGATCCACTCTCCCTCGGCCATTATGGAAAATCGGTTTCCCATGGAACTGTGGTTCGGCCCCATTATTATGAATTTCCCGGAAGGCTTCAGCGAGGCGGCCGCATGGGCGGCTGTCCTGCCGGAATAAACATAACCGGCATGGGGGGAGATCACTGCAGCGTTATTTCCCTGCTTTGTGCCCGAAAAAAGCTTCTCCAGGGTTTTGGAAAGCCTTTCTTTGCCGGAATCGTAAAACATCCCTGCAACCGCAGGGTTTCTTGTCCTCATTACATCATTTTGATTCGCATATTAAAAAATTTATAAGGAAGGGGCAACAAGAGATTCTTATGAGAATCCAGTCAGGAATACCCGGGCTCGATGAGCTTATAGAGGGCGGTTTCGAGGAGGGCAGCATAACCCTCATAAGCGGAAAGACAGGCACCTGCAAATCAATCTTCTCTTCACAGTTCATCTACAACGGCGCGAGGAGATGCAAGGAGAACGGCCTTTACATAACCACCGGCGAGACCGTAGGCAACATAAAGAAGCAGTCCGAGAAGTTCGGCTGGGACTTCAGCCTGCTCGAGAAGAAGGGTGTGGTGAAGTTCGTAGAGCTCGAGCCGTTCGACACAGAGACCCTCATGGACAGGGTGATGAAAAGCGTGGAATCCGTCGGCGCGAAGAGGATAGTTCTGGATTCAGTCAGCATGCTAGAGCTTTACATGCAGGACCCGTTCAAGGTCAGGAAGGTGCTGTATAAGATACTCCAGAGGCTCAGGGATATGAACAAGGTTGTTTTGGTCGTCTCCGAGGTCCCGGAGGAAAGCAGGGGATTATCAAGGACAGGCGTAGTTGAGTTCATGGTGGACGGCGTCATAGTCCTGCAATACATGGGGATGATGAAGTACAGCAGGTCGCTCGTTATAAGAAAGATGAGGATGACGAGACATTCAACGGACATACACCCGTTCGAGATAGGCCCTGAAGGGATAGAAGTGCATTCTATATAACAAAATAACTGTGAAAATTCAGTAATTGTTTCTGTTTTACATCCTCTCAGGCGGTTCTATTCCGATGAGCCTGAGCGCGTTCTTCATTACTATTGCAGAGGATTCGACGAGAACGAGCCTTGCATCTCGCTCCTCATCAGGCGCCTTCAGAACAGGCATGTTGTTGTAGAACTCGTTGAACCTGACAGAAAGGTCATATGCATAATTGGCTATGTAATGCGGCCTCAGATCCCGCGCGGCCTTTTGCACCGTCCCTGGAAAATCGGAAAGCATCTTTATCAGCTCCTTCTCGGTCGGATGGGCCAGCCTGTCAATCTCCGGCTTCTTGTTTTTCGTCTCCGCTTTTTTCATTATGGACCTCGCTCTTGCGTAAGAATAAAGTATGTATGGAGCGGCGTTGTCCTCGAAGTTCAGCGCCTCCTTCCAGTCAAAGACTATCTTCTTGTTGGGGGACACTTTTATTATGTCATATTTAAGGGCTGCGCTTGCGATAAGGTCTGCCGTCCTCTCCAGCGTGCTCCGGTCAGCATCTTCGTTCCTCTTCTCAGTCTCCTCCAGCGCATGCTTCTTCAGCTCTGCCAGAAGGTCTTCGTAGAGTATAACAACCCCTTCTCTCGAGGACATCTTGCCCTCAGCCAGGGTAACGAGCTCGTAGCAGAGGTGATAGCTTTTCTTTGCCATCGGAGAGCCCATCAGCTCCAGTATCTTGAAGAGCTGCTGGAAATACAGCTTCTGCTCGCTCCCGACGACGTGTATGGACCTGTCGAACTTATGTTCCTTCATCTTCATCCCTGCCAGCCCCAGGTCCTTCGTTACGTAGAGCGGGGTTCCCTGCCCTGTTATCAGAACCGAAACGCCGAGACCATATTTCTCGAGATCAACGACAACAGCTCCGTCGCTCATCTTCGCTATCTTCTTTTTGAGCAGGCTTTTCGCCACCTCTGTCCCGGGCTTCTCGGTCTCGCTTTCAAAATAAAGTCTGTCAAACTTTGCCCCGAAATCCCTGTATATGCCCTCGAAATAATCAAGGCTCCACTGCCTAGTCTTCTTCCATAGTTCAAGTATTTCTTTGTCTCCGGAATACAACTTTTTGTTTATCTCGTCAACCTGCTCCTTGAGCTGCTCGTCATCCTTTATCTTCCTGCTCGCGGCTGCATACACCTCTCCCAGCCACCTGCCTCTGTTGTCTTTCGGCTCTTTTCCGCTGTAAAGGTTTATCAGCCCCCACAGGCACTTTGCGACGTGCGGGCCTATATCGCCCTGATAATTCGTTCTTATGACCCTGAAGCCGGCGAACTCCAGCACCTTTGAAAGAGACTCTCCCAGCTCAAGCGTCCTCGTATGGCCTATGTGGAAGGCCTTGTGGGTGTTCGCATGGCAGAATTCCATGAGCACCGTCTCTTTGTTTTCCGCGGATTTTCCGTAATCATCATTCCTGTCCAGTATGTCTGAAAGAACATCCTCGCCCACTGAGTCCCAGCTCACGAAGAAGTTAACGTAACCTCCACGGGGCTCTATTTTTTTGATCGGTCCCTCCGGCTTTATCTTTCCCGCAAGCTCGTCAGCGATCAGCTCAGGGTTCTTCCTCATGGTCTTTGCGAGCGGGAAGCAGGGAAACGCAAAGTCACCGAAGCTCGGATCAGGCGGGCTCTCCAGAGACGTGGCTATCTCTTCTTTCTTCATCCCGGTGGCATGAGCCAGCAACCCGGAAATCTCCTGCCTTATCTTCTCCTTCGTGTCCATGTAACCACTGATTTATTTTGAATTAAGCGCTTTAAGTATGCTTTCGTGGACGAGGCCGTTGCTTGCAATAATTTTTTTCATTCCATAGCCCCACTCTTTTCCTGAAAAGTCTGTTATCTTGCCTCCGGCTTCTTCGATTATCAGAAGACCTGCTGCTACATCCCATGGATGTGCTCCAAACCAGACGCCAGCATCAAGAAGCCCGGAGGCTATGAATCCGAGTTCTACGGAGGACGCACCAAAATTCCTGGCTTTAAAAAGCAGGTCCTGGATTTTTGAAAACTCCGGATAATTCTCCTTTTTGATGCTCGGCCCGTCAAAGGAGAACACAGAAGCTTTTCCTGGTTCCTTTGATCGTTTGGAAACGTGGATCTCTTTACCGTTGAGTAAAGCTCCCATTCCCTTCTCCGCATGATATGTCTGTCTCGCTGCCGGAATATGCACGACACCAACGACAACTCTGCCTTTGTAAGCCAGCGCTATGGATACTCCGAAAAATGGCAGACCGAATATGAAGTTATGTGTCCCGTCCAGCGGGTCTACTATCCAAAGGAAATCGGATTTCGTCTTGTTGCTGCCAACCTCCTCCGAAAGTATCTGGTGTGCGCTATATCTCCGTTTTATAGAATCTGTTATGAATTTTTCTGATTTCAGGTCAGTTTTTGTGATGAGTTCCGTTTCAGATTTTTCATTATATTCCCTGTTGCCGAACCCCTTCATCAGGATTTCTCCCGCGCCCTCGGCAAGGCGGATCGCGAACTCCAGGTATTCCCCGTACTCACTTTTTTGTTTCGTCATCCATCCACCTTGCGTATTCCTTCGAGCCACCTACTATGGGGAGCGCGATGATCTCCGGGATCTGGTACTGGTGGTTCTCCTTGACCGTTCGCGTGAGTTCTCGAAGCAGAGACTGCTTGGTCTTTACCAGAAGGAGAACCTCCCTGCTCTCGTGTATCCTGTTCTCCCTCTTTCCCCACCAGAAATAGGATGTTATGCTCGGTATTATGTTGACGCAGGCCGCAAGTCTTCTGGTAAGAAGCAGGTGAGAGATGAACCTTGCGCTCTCATCATCAGGGCATGTTATAAGGACAACTATATGCATAAGATTAGATTGTAGCATTGGTTTTTAACCTTAATTGTAGCTGAATCATCATGGCTCGCCATGATGCATAGAACCAGCTATTTTAAAAATTAACTATTTTGTTTAGTCTATGATTACGCTTGTCCCGATGAACTTCCCTGTGCCAAGCAGGCTTTTCATGTTGTTTATGTCCGGCCCGACCACAAAGACCGGTATGGCCGTCTTCTCTATCAATTTTACTGAAACCGGGTCGAGTATGTAGAGCTTGCCTGCCGCATGCTTGTCTTTGCCCGTTATCTCGGCTATCTCCCTCACAGAGATCTCGGATAGCATCTCCGCGTTCGCGTGCTTCTTCGGGTCCCTGTCGTAAAAGCCTCCCACCTCGGTGATCTTTATCACCATGTCCGCTTCGATTGCTTCAGCGACTTCCATGGCAACTGATGCAGTGGTCCATCCCGGCTTCATGCCTCCAAAAACGGGTATCTTTTTCTTTGAAAGAATATCTTTCGCATCGGCTTTGCTTTTCATGACTTCAGGGTATGCATCCCCCCAGAGGGATGCTATTATCATCATGGCGTTTATCCTTGTTCCCTCTATGCCAAGCCTGTCCAGAAATTCCTCGTCCCGGACGAACTCCCTAGCGGACTTTATGCACTCCTTTATGAAGCTCCCGCCTCCGGTCACTATCGCCACCTTATGCCCGGACCGCCTCAGATCCCTCATAAAGGCAGAAAACTTCTTTATGTAAGTGATGTTCGGCATATATACAGGGCATATGACAGACCCGCCCAGGTCAAAGACAATCTTCATATGATTACTTGTATCCGCTGGTTTATTTGTTTTGCGTTGAGAATACGACAAAATCAGAATTGCTCAATTCCGGCTCAAAGTCCTCTTGACTTCTTTGCTGAAGAGGTCAGACCTCTAAAGGCTCGTCTCTTGTGCTGCTTCTCGGCAATCCATTTAATCTCGCTGTTCTTCCTTATGCACGGGTGGCACGGATCGACCATTATGCACTCGAACCATGCATGCTTCCCGTCCTCACCAACAAAATATGAGTTCAGCACCTCGAGATTCGGGAACTTCCTTCCAGACTTCTCCTCGGCTATTGTCTGCTTGGACTTCATCGATGAAAAGAACACCCCCGACTTTTTCGGATCCCTTCCTCCCGTAACCTTCGGCCTCTTTCTTTTTCCCTTGGGCACCCTGACCCTGGCGACTACGAAACCCTGCTTCGCCTTGTATCCGAGGGACCTGGCCCTGGCTACCTTTGTGGGCCTTTCAAGGCGGGTTACAGTATTCTCCTTTCTCCACTGCACGAGCCTGCCCTTCATAAGAGAGGCCATTTCCCTGTCATCGCTTTTTATGCGGTTCGTCATGTTGGCTTTCATTTCAAACACCAGATTACTTATTTAGGTAATGTAAAGTATATAAATTTAAAGCTATTGAGCTTAAATAAATAATAAGGGTGAAATAATAATGCACGCAGCAGTTAAGGTATTAATCGGACTGGTCTTTATACTGGTCGGTCTTGGGCTTTTCGTGGATTCGGTTTATCCTATAATGGGAACGAGGGGAACATTCGGAATAGACTGGATCGCGAACTTTATCGTCGTCGTCACCGGAGTCATACCTATAATGCTCATACTGATAGGTCTGTTCATCGTATGGCTTGAGGCGGACGAGATAAAGATGAACAAGGAACTCAAGACAGATGAAGAGGTAAAGACCAAAAAGAAGAAGTGATTTGAAGATAGTTCTCTGGAAAGAGAACCTATTTTTTTATTTTTACAATCATACATCTTTCTTTATCTCCGACTCGGGATTCATTGAGATTATCGCATTCTTTATTATCCCCATTATCTTGAATGCAAGTTCCCTGTCCTCCCTCCCGGAATACATCTTCATGGCTATACGGACGCCTTCCTTTGTCTCCTTTATCATGAAGGTTATCAGATAGGCATTACCATCCTTCCTGGATTCCGCCGAGTAGAGAAGAACAATGTCATCGCCCACTCTGCTCTCTGATACCATGTATATGCTCTTTAACTCCTCCTTTACGTGAAGCGCTGCTGTCTTAAGGCCGACTCCTTTTATGACGACGCCTGAAGAAACCGACAGCATGCCTTTTCTAATGCTCATGTATTGCATCTCTCCCAACATCTTTCCTGACAGCGCGGAGTTTACGTATATCTTGTCATCCTGCTTTTCAATGGCCCTTTCCATGGATTTCCCATCCACCTCCATAGGTGGTTCTGCCCTTATATTACTTCTCTGGATATCCCCGGTTTCCTCAAGAAAGAAAGGCTTCATTGATTCCTCAAACTGTACGCCAGCATCGTCCTTATAAGTTATCGACGGCCTGAGGACAATCTTCCCCTCAATCGTTGGCAATATTCTGAAGACAAAACCTTCCTCGTCGCCGGGTTTTATCTTTTTTATCATATATCCTGTCACGGGCTGGACCTGGAGCTCCACCGGGAAGTCTATACTGAGATATATTTCATTTATGGGCATCTTGGAATTGTTTTTTACGGAAACTACTAACTGGGATTGAATACCAATTCTTGGCTTCTCGTTAATGCAGACCGAAAGCGAAACGCCCGGCCTGGGATTTACAACCAGTGGAGGTAGTCTGTTCTCAACCTCCTCGAAATCCGGGGTTTTCCAGACAACGGAAGAGAACGGTGATTCATATGCCTTTCCTGAATAGCATATCTTTTTTACGAATTCCTTTTCATCTCCTGGCTCAATCCTGTCCGAGGATGCAATGACTCCGGAATCCTTCCCGAGGATCCTTATGTCCCTGACATATGTCTTTGCCGGGTTCTTCAGGGAGAGGGTGAAGACCACTTCCTCGCCTTCCTTTGCGTGCCCGCTGCTGGCGGTGTGGCTTATAGAAACATAAGGGACCGACCTGGAGAGATCCTGTATCCTGCATTCTGTTTCGCTGTCCCTGGATATCTCAAGGGATTTCGAGTAGAATTTTATGGCAGCTGCCGGCCTCTTCATTCTCTCGCTGGCCTTCCCCATAAGGTCGTAGCACCACTGCATCCCGTATTTCACGTTTATCGCTATAAAGAGGCTGAGCGCCTCCTGGGAATAATTTATTGTATCAGAATATTCCCCGAGCTCGAAAGATATTAGAGCCGCGTTCCTGTATGCCCAGCCTGCATTGAAGTGTTCATTCAGCTTCGTGCTGAGTTTGGCATATTCCACATTATATTCAATGGCACGCCTGTCCCCGAGCGCGCGGGCTATCCCGGCCGCCTCGTTGAAAAGGGAGAGCGCAGCCTTGTAGTCGGAGGACCTCCTGTTCTTTTTTATCTTTTCAAGAACGCCATCGAGCCTTTTTTCCAGCTCTCTTCTGCTTTTTCCGTCCTTAAGCAAACCGGGCGTGTTCATAATAAAAACCGCGATTGACTCACATTCCCATCTCTTCTCCCCAGCTGACGTATCTCTGGACCGCGGCCTTCTCCACGGTTCTCTTTATCTTGCGGAAAGCGAGGTCAAAGTCCATTGACGTCATCGGCCTGTGTTTAAGGTCATACCTGGCTATGTCAGTTTTTGTAAGGTCATCAAGGCCGGGGTTCTCCTTCCTTATCATTGACATGACTGCCTCCCGGCAGAGGTTTGCTATGTCCCTTCCGGAAAAGCCCTCGGTCATCTCGGAAAGCTTTGCCGTTGTGGTATCTTCCAGGCAGGCGCCCCTCAGGTGTATTTCAAAGACAGATTTCCTTGCCGCAGGGTCAGGAAGCGGTATGTATATCTTCCTCTGGAACCTCGATATCATCGCATCGTCCAGGTCCCAGGGCTTGTTAGTCGCGGCTATGAGTATGACCTTGTTCTCCTCGTTTGTGGTAAAGCCTTCTATCTCCTGAAGGAGCTGGCCTATAACCCTCCTGGAGCTTTCAGACGGGTCGTTGTCCCTGCTTATCATTATGCTGTCGAATTCATCCATGAATATTACGGAAGGCTGGACCTTCCTCGCCTCGCTGAAGAGCATGGATATTATCTTTGTGCTCTCCCCGAAGTATTTTGAAAGGAGTGTTGAAGCTCTAGCCTCGAAGAATGCTGCATTCAGCATGTTGCTCGCCGCCTTGGCAAGCATGGTCTTGCCAGTCCCCGGCGGGCCGTAAAGCAGTATGACACGGGGCGAGTCGACGTATTTGGGCTTGTTCTTTATGAAGGGCATTATTATGGCCTCTTTTATCGTCTTTTTCGCCTCCTCCAGGCCGCCTATGTCCTCCCACTTCGTCTTCGGCCTCTCGGAGACTACCATGCTCTTCATTATCTCGTCGGACTTTTCCCTGTCCGATGTTTTGCTGTCGGTCAGCGCCTCTCCGAGGCTCTCGTAATGCTCGGCGGATTCAGATAGGCTTTTAGAATGGTCCCTCGGCGATATGACGGCAAGCCTTCTGGATATGTCTGCTGCCTTCTGGTAGTGAACGCCTGCCTCCCTTCCCTTTCCCCTCGATTCAAGCAGCTTGGCTTCTTCCAGCTCCTTCTGGAGCTCCTGCCTGAGGATGGATTCGCGAAGTCCGTTCATAAACAATCTTTTTATAATTTGATGAAAGGTTTTAAAAACTGCCGGCAATCAGATAAAATGGGAAACGTGAGGGCGGCCGTAAAAGGCCTTATAATGAAGGACGAAAAATTCCTTGCAATCAGGCAGAAACTGAAATCCTCATTTATATGGGACCTGCCTGGAGGAAGAATAGAGTTCGGCGGAGATCCTCATTCCACACTGCAAAGGGAAATCAAAGAAGAGGTGGGGATGGAAGTAAAGATAATAAAACCAATAGGCATGTGGTATTTCTTCAGGGAGAGCGATGGCGATCAGATTGCTGCGACAACCTTTCTATGCAGGCCGAAAACAGAAGGGATTGATCTGGATTCCAATCCTGATAAGGACGAAAAAATATCAGAATTCAGGTGGGTAACACCGGAAGAATTTCTGGGAAAAATTTTTCCCACTTCCCACGAAAGCATGAAAGAGATGATAAAGGAATATTTCAAACTCTGATTTTAAATTAAAAATAAAGCAAAGAAGGCTTATTCTCCCTCTTTCTCGTCCGCGAGCTCCCGCGCCTTCTGCTTCGCCATCTTGACCGCGGTCTGCTCGTCCACGCTTTCGAGGTCCCTTATGGTCTCCATGAGCTCCTGGGATTCGTCGTCAACGAGCACCTCTTCCCTCCCGAACACGCGCTCGAGCTTCTCCTTCACCAGGTCAAGCCTTCCCTCTTTTATGGCCTCGCGGACGTCCGTGTCAAGAAGTATGTGGCTGACCCTGTCCATGTCCGAGTTAAGGATCTCTTCGGTGATCTTCGACTTCTTCTCGGTTTTCTCCCTCTCCTTCATGGCCTCGACCAGGAGCAGGACCTGCATCTGGTGGAGATAGTGCCCCGCCTCCATCTGCTTTGTCTTGGATTCGAGTGTGAGCGCCTTTATCTTCTGTATGTTGAGCATCTTGAGGGCAGTCGGCTGGCCCTTGGATTCTATCATGAGTTTCTGTATCTTCTCCTGTATCCTCTTTATGTCGTCGGAGACACGCTCTATCTCCTTTTCATTCCTCACTCTTTCCTTGACTATGTCGTCTTCCCTGACGGAAAACATATCCTTCCCGAAAGTCGATTTTATGAATTTCTTGAAGTCCATGAAATCACCTGATGTCTATTATTTAGATTTTGTTATTTAATAATTTAAAAGGTTGCCTGCCGCACAATGCCTTATTCTCTCATTTATTCTTATGTTAAAACCATTTTATACAGGAATTCAATATAAATCCATGAAGGGGGTTCGGGGATTTTTGCTGTCGCTAGACGCTATTTTTGCCATATCGATACTCGTGCTTGTATCGATCCTTCTCGGGGGCATGATGCAGACGTATTCCTCGCCGGAGATCATATACCAGCGTTACTATTACTCCGGAAAAGACCTTGTTCACGTAATGGAGGTGGCGCCTCTGAGCTCGATAGAGCATCTGCCCGTCGTCCAGTCATACGTTTTAGCTGGCATTCTGTCTGAAGATGATATGAACAGGACAATATTGGATGTAATCGGATCGTTCTGGGCCTCTGACAACATGACCGAGGCAGCCGGCCTGACGAGCGGCATACTCGACTCTCTTTTTAATGAGAGCGGATACGATTATGAGATACTGCTCAGCGGGGAGAGCGTCTACAACTCATCGATGCCTCCAAGGAATAGCTTCCTTGCAAGGCTCTCGACGGTGGTCTCCGGGTACGAAAAAACGAGGCCGGTGAATGGCTACGCGGCAAAGGTGTATCTATCCAAGGTCAGCAAATCTGCCTCGTCTTTCATATATTTCGGGGGATATGTCGGGGAAGGCAACATGACCGTCCTTGCCGAGCTTCCCCTGGATGCCAATGTTTCCATGGTATACATGGAACTGAATTCCGGGAGCAACTTCTCGCTCTACATAAACAATCAGCCTGCCGGGAAATACAACAAGACCGCGGCCGGATTCAGCGCGGACAAATGGATCGTGTGCTCCGCCTCCATCAACCCGTCGGTCTGCAAGCTGCTCTCCGGAGGGAACAACACGATGAACCTTAATTTCAGTTCCAGATCGAACAGCTCCATAGGCGGGGGGTACATAAAGATCGTTTATTACACGTCTGACCTGGTGGGATCATACCAATACGGCAACATGAGCTCGGGTGTTTTCCGCCTCCCTGGAATAAGCGGGATAATAAACATCTATTCTTCCTTCTACGTCCCCGGAACGCTTGAGAACATGACAGCCTATCTGCACTACAGGAGCCAGTATCCCGTCTATTTCACAATGGGGAATACAAGCCTTCTCGAAAGGGGCAACTCGACCGAGCAGGCGGTCCTGCTTAACAGCACGTACATAAACTCCACTTTATACAACAGGACCAGGATGGACAGCAGGACGTACACGAGCAACAGGACCATACCCATAAGGTTCGGCACCAGGAACATAAGCTATACGGGCGGGCTGGGAGGGGTCCTGGATGTTGCCCTGATAACGGACAGGACAAGCAGCATGGACACGTGCGATGTTGACATAAACTGCACGGAGCCCGGGATATGCGATGCCAGCTCCCCGTGCCACGAGGACAGGTATAAAGTGCTTATGAAATCTGACAAGAGCTTCATAGATGCCGTGCTGAACGTCAGCGGGAACACGATAAGCCTCGTGGGATACGGAAAGGAGACCGGGCCCGTATGTTCCTTCCACGACTTTTCAGGGGACAACTCCTCTCTGCAGTCGCATGTGGACGATTATGCAAACGGCTGGTGCGGGTGGACCTGCATCTCGTGCGGCGTCGAATCCGCGACGAAGGCCATAATGGAGAACCAGGTTCTCTACGGAGCCAACAGGAGCATATTCATAAACAGGAGCAGCTATGACATAGGAGGGGGGACCAGACAGAGATCGGTAAACGTTACTTTTAACGTCATGTTTAACCAGACGGCGTTCGTTAAGGCGAGGCTCAGCATCCTGGGAAAGAACCTCGACCCGAACGACAAGAGCTACAGGAACTGCATATACCTTAACGGAAGGTACCTTGGAAGGATGTGCTACCCGGGAGAGGACATCGCAGAGGGGTATCACGACTGCATATTCGACCTCAGGCCGGAGTGGATAAACAACGGGATAAACAGGGTGAACGTAACTTCGGGGACATCCGCAAGCTGCGGTGATTCCGGTGGGACGCATGACGACTGGGAGTTCAAGGACGTCAAGGTTGTCCTTTGGGAGATGGTAAACAATACCCTGGACAGATATTCCCAGATCGTGTCCGGGGAGTATGCAATAAACAGGAAGGAGTATGCGGACTATAAAGAATACGTTGACATATGGGAATTGAGATCAGATCTACCTTATCCTCTTGATTTCACTTCCGGGATCAATTCCACGAACAATACGTTCGGCCCCGGGCTGGGGAATGACGGCTGGGACTGGGACACGATGAACGGGACAGGGCCTTATGGTTATGACGACGACATGGATTATAACGGGGTAGTGAGCGGAAGAATCGAGTTCGATGCGAGGACAGGGAGCCCTGCCAGGAACCGCTGCACCGGCATGTCATGCTCCGGGGCATATGGAATACAGATAAACATAACATCTGCAATTTATTCAAAAATACTTGCAGGGGATTCGCTTTTCGTGACGTTCGATTATGAATGGGACGGGAACGACGACCCTTTCGAGGATGATGATCAGGTATGGATAAAGTCGAGATGGTATTCTCCCACCAGCGGATACCACTGGCTCGGGAGCAACCTGGATTCATCGTATTCAGGAGGGGACGCGACACCGGAGGTCTCCACGAACGAGAATCCGGATGACGACTTTTCAGGCCATTTCGTATATAATCTGACACGGTGGGTCGAGGGCGCGGGCTGGTATTACTTCGATCTCGGGGGGAAGCTGCTCGCATCATCAAACGACGAATGGGGTTATTTCATGTTTGACAACATATCAATAGGCCTGACGAACAGCAGTCTGTATTACCCGACGACCAACTTCACTAAAAACGTGACGTTCAGCCTTGACGCGAACAGCACCCTGAAGGCGGCGAGGCTCAAATTCGAGGCCAAGAATGTTGATCCGTATTACTACAATTGCATCTACCTTAACGGATACTATGCGGGCAAGGTCAGGCACCAGGAATGGAGCGGGGTGAATGAATGGCAGAACGTAAGCCTTGATATCCCAGTGATGTGGATCAGGAACGGGTCAAACGATTTCACATTTACCGCAGGGACAAGGGAGAACCTGAATACCGGGATAGACGGAGGTTGTATGAGAGAGGGGGGTTCAGAAAGCTGGAACCTCAGGAACACCACGCTGGAAACCACGTATATCAACGTGACAGACGTGTACGGCAGATACAAATCCATGCTCGTCATGAGCGACGGAAACGCCAACACGAGGATAGGGGACTGCGACAACTGCCAGGACGGAACTCCCACTCCCTCGGAACAGGCAGTGGCAAAAGCATGCGAGGCGCATAACCTGTATAACATAAGCATATATGCTGTGGCCTTCGGCTCCGGAGCCGACCCGGTAACCATGCAGGACATCGCATGCTGCGACAACTGCTCGCATTTCTTCACGAGCGAGAACTCGGAGGAGCTGGTCGAGATATACAGGAACATCGCAAGGGACATGCTTCGCGTGAGCTACCAGGCCCAGGCCGTGGAGGTCTCCGGGAACGTCTCTTTCAACAACACCCTTTACCCGGATTCTTATATAGAATACGTCTACAGGCCCGTGACAAAGCCCCTCAGCTATGGAGAGATAACACTGAACTTCGAGACCCAGAGGCTGGGGGACATGAGCGGGAACTCAACCATAACCGACAATTCGACGGGGACAAAAACTGGCTGGTTCTCCATACAGAACGACACGGACATACTTGACGCGAAGATGACATCATACTCCTCGTCTTACTGGACGGACAGGCTCTGGGTCAATTCTTCCAACACCCCAAACAGAAACTGGACGAGGATCTACTGGCTGGGCAATTTCTCTTCGCAATATTCCGAGCTGGGGGACCCGTACGTCATAAACATGCCCGTAAACCTGCTGAAGGCCGGGGGGAACAACTCCGTGAAGATTGGAGTCGGTCTAAATACCTTGAACGGCTCAGGCGGATCGCCTGACGACAGGATCATATACACCATTGGAATCCACGGTGTGAGGCTCACGGAATACACGGACGTGTTCCCCAGAATGAAGGGGAGCACGGTTACTGTCTATTACGACACGAATGGGGACAACGTCCCGGAAGGCTCAAGCGTGATACAGGTAGGCCCGGATCCTTCTGACATATTTGATCCGGAAAACGACAGCATTGACAACGGACTGCTTAAGCTTCTGGATTCGCTTGACTTCATGAACGACCTGAACCCTTCAGGTACCGGAAACGGTAGCGCATCGAACCCATATGACGGCATAAACGGCACCAACCCTGTGGACCTCCAGATAACATCAGACTTCAGCTTTGATTCCGAATACATATCGCAGATACCATCCCTCTGGGGGCCGGCCGAGCTGGAGATAAGGATATGGAAGTGATATTATGTCTGAACCCAAAAAAATAATCATGAAGTTTACGGCAGCTTTCTTTATAATGGCGGTCCTGTTTTTCCTCCCTTATCAGACCGGAGCGGAGGAGGTACACGACGTATGCTTCGCTTATTTCACCGGCAGCGACTGCGTCAACTGCGCGGTAGCGGATTCCTACGTATTCAATGAAATATTAAAGGAATACAACGACACGCTCCTTGTGCTGGTTTACAATGTAAACGACACTGAAAGCGACCAGATAATGGATGAATACTCACAAAATTACGGCATCTTCAGAGCCATACCGACAGCCGTGTTTGCGGTTCATGATTTTTTTGGGAGCATGGACGATATAAAAGCGGGTTTGAAAGACAGGATAGATTACTTCGCCACCAAGGAAGGGAACGAGTGCCCAATGCCTGACGGAACCACGAAGCCTGTGGCTGAGCTTAGAAAGGAGGTTGTTTCCGTACCTCCTGAGATGGTCGGGAACGGAGGGAAGTTCGGTGTCGACGGCGGGAATGCCGGGGGGAATGAAGAGCCCGGGCGGCCGCAGGAAGAGCCGGGAACAGAAGGAGGGCCGGGCAGTAGCGGGAATATTATGATCTCCGGAGTGGAAAACCTGATAAAATCCTTCTCATATGAAACACTGGCGGTCTTCACGGCTTCCACGGTTTTCGTGATATTGCTTGTCTGCTTCATTTTCATGAGAAGGAAGAAAGGCGCCCAGAAATGAAAATGCCGAAACGCTCCGGGAAAATTAAACTTTATCTTTACCTCACACTCGCTTCGGCCGAGACAATCATTCTGTTTTATTTTTCATCCCTGCCGTCCATAGAAACAGTCGGACCTGTCATCTGGCTGAGGCCCGGGGATATAGAACATCTGGCTGTATATCTTGTCTACGGCTTCCTTCTTAATGGGTTGTTTTCCTTCTTCTCCCGCTCATGGAAAAAATCGCTGGTCGCATCGATTGCTTTCGGATGCATGGTGGGGATATCGTGCGAGGCTGTGCAGATGTTCGTGCCGACGAGAGTGGCAGATATCGGGGATGTCGTCATAGACGGAGCCGGGGTTCTGGCAGGAACTCTTCTTAGAAAAATTATTGGAAAATCTTTTTCCCGGTGAGCTGCCTGTAATATTCCACTTGGCTCTTGGCGGTGAAGCATACGGATACTGCATCTCCAAGGCAGAAGAGTATGACGCATGATCCGACTATTCCGAAATTAAGTATCGCCGCTCTGATTCCGTTCTGGAACACCGAAAATAAAATTATAGCAGCCGCAGGGATCATGAAGACGGAAAATACAAGCGCGGAAATGATCCCGGTTATGAGCCAGACTAAGACCACTTCCAGCGGATATTTCCTGAACGTGTTGTATGAACCGGAAAGTCCCTGATAAAACCCCCTGTTTTCCGTTATTATGATTATACAAGAGAAAATGAACAGCCATCCTACGACAACGGCCAGGAAAATCCCTGCCACAGGTATCATTGAAATGAGTGATGATATCAAAACAATGACTATCATGGCGGCGAGCATAGATGGGTATTTCTTAAGGGAATAATTAATCGACTTGCTGATGGTTTCCTTCTCCCTGAAGGCCTGGTGCGTTATTTCCGAATACAGCAGAAGCCGCAGAAGGAACCATGGCATGGCAATCAAAACTATTACGGCCGCGTGCATGAGCATGCTCCCGAGAGTGGCAGGGTCTCCCTGAACTCCTGCAGAGATTATCTGTGAAATCCCGCTGAAATTAAGATATATATAGGCCAGCGCGATGGAGGCGAAAATGATGTCTGTAATGAAAATCTGGAGCCACATCCTTGGCTTCAGGCCGAATGAAAATCCCTTCCCTATGGGCTCTGACCAGTTTATTTTCATGCTTTAGAATTATTTTTTTGGTTTATAAATTTGCTCGCGGAATCATTAAAATTGTGAATGATAAAGCTGTGATGCAATATGTCAAAGAAAAGGATAGCGGTGATAGACAGGGAGTTGTGCAGAAACACCAAGTGCGGCTACCAGTGCATGAAGGCCTGCCCGGTCAACAGGAGCGGTGAAGAATGCATCGTCGTAGAGGAAGACGGGATCTTTCCGCTGGTGAACGAAAGCCTCTGCATAGGCTGCCTGCTTTGCGAGAAGAAGTGCGAGAAGATGGGATTCAACGCAATTTCAGTCGTTAATCTGCCGGAGGAGCTTGAGGAAGGGCCGGTCCACAGGTACGGGCTGAACGAGTTTGCGCTTTTCCGGCTCCCTATACCGAAAAGAAATTTCGTGGTCGGCCTGATAGGGCCGAACGGAATAGGCAAGTCCACGGTCCTTAACATACTTTCAGGGACGCTCGGGCCTAATCTGGGATCTTTCGGGAAAAAGGAGCCTGAATGGAACGACATAATACAGCGCTTCAGGGGCAGCGAGCTGCAGGCTTACCTGGAGATGATGAGCAGGAAAGGCGTGAAAGCCGGCTATAAGCCGCAGCACGTGGACCTCATACCAAAGATGTGGAAGGGGAAGGTGAAGGAGGTTCTGGTGAAAGCCGATCATGAAGGCAGGCTGGGCTCTGTCGTGGAGAGCCTGGGAATATCAGGCATGCTCGACAAGAACGTGACAGAGCTGTCCGGAGGGGAGCTGCAGCTCCTGGCCATTGCCGGCACACTGCTCAAGAAATGCGACTTCTACTTCTTTGACGAGCCGTCATCCTATCTGGATGTAAAGCAGAGGCTCATGGTATCCAAGGAGATAAGGAAGCTTATAGACCACAGCTATGTCATGGTCGTGGAGCACGACCTTGCGGTGCTGGACTACCTGAGCGACCATGTGCACCTGCTCTACGGAAAGGCCGGTATTTTCGGCGTCGTGTCCGGCACGTATGGGGTGCGTGTCGGGATAAACAGCTATCTGGAGGGCTACATAAAGGAGGAGAACGTGAGGTTCAGGGACAAGCCCATATACTTCAGCAAGACCGCTAAGTCCGTAAAGATGGCAAAGGCGTATCTCAGCTTTTCAGGTTTCACAAAGAAATTCGAGGGGTTCTCGCTGAAGACGGAGCCCGGTGACATATACAAAGGCGAGATAATAGGCATACTCGGCCCAAACGGAATAGGAAAGACCACATTCATAAAAATGCTGACAGGAGAGCTCAAGCCGGACAAGGGAGAGGCCATATCCGGATTCAGGCTCGCATACAAACCGCAGAGACTGGTCATGGATTCAGCAGAGCAGGATATGACAGTGAACGATTTCCTTGATAAAAACATAGGGATCAGGCTCCATGACACGGAGTTCAAGAAGATAATGGTTTCCTTCGGGGTGATGAAGAATGCGGAGAAGAGCATGAAGAACCTGTCCGGAGGGGAGCTGCAGGCTGTGTTCATACTGTCATGCCTCGGGAAAGAGCACGACGTTATGCTTCTGGACGAGCCTTCTGCATTCCTGGATGTTGAGCAGAGGCTTAACATGTCCAGGCTGGTGAGGGCACATGCGGAAGCCACAGGCATCCCTGTTTTCGTCATAGACCACGACCTTCAGGTGATAGACTCCATATCCAACAGGCTCATGGTCTTCGACGGGAAACCTGGCGTGTCCGGGTCCGCGTCCAGCACTGAATCTCTCGAGGACGGAATGAACAGGTTCCTGAAAAGCCTGGACGTGACATTCAGGAGGGATCCCGCCACGGGAAGGGCGAGGGCTAACAAGCCGGGCTCCCAGAAGGAGAGGGAACAAAAGGACAGCAATGCCTATTATTACATGAGCTGAAAAACCATTCTAAGGCAGCCAGATCTCTTCCTGGAATGTGCCCAGATGGTACATGTTCTTTACGGCGGTCATGAAGGTCTCGGCCATCTCCTCGCATCTGTACTTCATGGACTGCCTTATCTTGTTGTAGAATGCGTACCAGTATATCCACCATAGGAACATGGTGAGCTTGTTCCCCTTTATCTTGTGCCTGAGCACAGGCTCGATCTCCATCCTGAAGGTCCCCTCGTTCCTGGACTTCGATTTGAAGCCCACTACCCTTATGCTTATCCAGAATGTGGTGTAAGCGCTGTAGGTCTTTTTCGCCATAAGATGGAGGTAGAGCTGTATCGGGTCTCCGGTCCAGTCCCACATGAACCTTGGCTCTCCCGTGGACGACGTGCCTATCTCGAAGACGGGTTTGAGTATGTCCCTGCCCTCCCTGGCGATGGCGAACGGGTCAGGCCCTGAATATTCTATCCATTTCGTCCTCCTCGGTGCAAAACAGTCTTCTTCTATGCTTATGTCTCCCATTCAGGTCACGCTTCTCTCATCTGCTTGAAGAACTCGTTTATCTGCCTCTGGAAGGTGATCAGCATGCTCCTGCATTCCTCCGCACACTGCTCCCTCTTCTCGTGGTAAAATGCCCTGTGCCAGAACATCCTCGTCATCTCGTAGAACAATGACCTCTGCCATAGCGTGTCCTGGGGGTATTCCGTCCTCATGACAGGCTTGAACTTTATGGCCGCGCTGC